>Ga0209542_10002336_pt1 | contig 42636 bp, 39 predicted proteins | sample RifCSPhighO2_01_FD_184028 | JGI IMG/M metagenome (GOLD analysis project Ga0209542, IMG submission 184028) | Soil microbial communities from Rifle, Colorado - Rifle CSP2_plank highO2_0.1 (SPAdes) (version 2) | ecosystem: Environmental > Terrestrial > Deep subsurface > Rock core/Sediment ... | reverse complement strand
TCTCCGGTAGTATCTTGAGGCGCCCGCTGAAGCAGGAGGTAAGCCGCCACGGCGGCGATGATGACAAGAAGGACAGTGATGAAAATGAGTGCGCGGCGCATGATTTCAGAAATTTTTACCAATAATTTACAGTGAGCATGAACACATAAATACGCCGGATGCATTTCCTCCTTGAGCAACCCCCACGTCTTGCACCGAGCAGTTCTGTTCTCCGCAACAGATTATATCAATTTGTCTATTGAGTATTTGGCCGTTGCGAATCGCGGCAGGGCAATTATCAAGAACGCATTCGCCTATGTTCGCATCCCAATCAGTGCCAAGGCCACAATCTGCTCGATTACCGGAACCAACTATTCCAGGCGTTAATGCACGCTGTACTCCAAAGCCTGTTGGTTGTGTCTGCGTTTGTGTGCTTTGTGACTCATGGAGCCTGGTTTCAAATGTGTCTATTGATTTCAAAATCTCGGGGTTTATGACAAAAAGAATCAAATAAGACAGCAGAAGCAGAATAAGTCCCAACACGGCTCCCTGAATTCGTGCGCGGGCTTCTTTCTGGCCTCCCACAGCGTCCTGGGTCATATACTGAAAGCCCCCAATAACAAGCATGAGAACTGCGGCGATGGCGCCAAAAGCTATTGCAAGCTGAAATATGCCGTTCAGCAAAGTCCCAATTGTGTCGTATTTGACTAAAAAGGGTAAACATACGATTGATACAAAACCAATGTCGGCATTGCCACAGGTTATCTGTGCGGGGGCGTTTCCCTCGAGTTGCATAATCTGGTCGTAGGTGGAGTTGGAATACAATCCTGGGACATTGTTTATTGTACCGTCGGACTTTGGTTCAGTGGATACTGATGGTCCAGTATCAATTTTGATGTTCGTGTTTGTGCCTGTGTATTTACACTGGCCGAGAACACAGGTATAGGGAGCCGCACAAGGAAGAGCGGCACTGCAGTACGTTCCTAGTGTGCCGCCTTGGGCGAACACCGACAATGGCAGAACAAATGTCAGTAAGAGTAGGAAGATAGAAAGTCCCTTTTTCATGTTTAGAACACGAGTTGAAACGAACGGGTCGCATGTTCAAGGAATTTTCCTGCGTTCTCAAATGAAAATATGACTGTGTGTGCCGCGCTCCCCGTACCGCTTTTCCGGAACGTGGCGCTCTCGGGCGCTTGGGGGTCAAGCTCAAACGGCTGCCCATCTAATTGCCACTGGTACGAAAGAGCGTTATTGAGGCTTGCAAAGAGCGGGAATGCCACGAGGGTCACTTCTTCGTTAGCGAATGGGAACACCGCTCCAGCTTCTTTGTTGAATAACATGCCGGCAAGCGGCGCATTCTCATAGACCACTATGCGCGGGGAAATCGGTTGGATGCCGATGCTTTTTTCTGCAACCACCGCTCCATCTGCTGTTTCGGCTGTAACCGAAAGCAGAAACGCCTGTGCAAATCGCGGCGGCGTTACCGTGATTGACGGCTTGCCGTAGCCTGATTGGCTGGTTAATTGTTTTCCGTCCATGCTCCATGTGTAGAGAATGTTGTTTGAAGCGATACGAGCTCCGCTTCGTACCAAATTCGGTATGGCGACCGCGGAAATAGCGCTCATGCCGGTTGCAAGCGGCAAGCCCATGTAAAACGGCGGCGTTCTCGTTTTTCCTTCCCAGACTATATCTACTTCTGCAGGCCGGATAACCACGACCGCCTGCCCTTTTACTTCCCCGCTCTCTATTGCCTCTACGGTGACGGTTTTGGCGGAGCCGACAGCGCCTGCCGTGGTGGTGATTGTTGTTCTTCCTCTACCCTGTTCGACTATGCCGCCGTTTATGGCCCATACATACGCAGTATCGGCAGTTGCCGATGGGTTATGAACCGTGAGCGTTACCAGTTGGCCGGTTTTCGGGTGCTCGGGCGTTACTTCAAGTTCAATACTGTACAAACTGGGCAAAATCGCCGCTTCGGCGAATACCGGAAGCAGAAGCATGCATGCCACCAGAGTGAGCCAGCGCATTACATACAGTATATGCCAGGAAAATCGCGTAACTTGTAACGTAAAACGTAGAATGGGAAAACCCGAAGTACCACAAAATAGGCACCGCAGAACATACAATCAAAGTTTCTTCCACGATGTGCGCTCCACGCTCCACGCTCTATGGTACGCGTAGGGTACAATAAGAGGCGTGGCGGCCGATACGAAAAAGAAGACTGCCGCGGCGCAGGATTTTGTTCCCGTCAAGGAAGTGCGCGGCGGCGTTATGGTTTTGAAAGACGGCACCCTCGTGGGGGTGCTGTTGGCGTCATCTCTGAATTTCGCGCTCAAATCAGGCGATGAACAACAAGCCACTCTTTCACAGTTCCAGAGCTTTCTCAATTCTCTGGATTTTTCGGTGCAATTCTTCGCTCAATCGCGGAAGCTTGATATCCGTCCGTATATTGCGCTTTTGGAAGAACGCTACAAAGCTCAAACGGAGGATCTGATGAAAATCCAAGTGCGCGAGTACGTAGAATTCATCAAGCTTTTTACCGAACGCGCGAATATCATGTCCAAGCGCTTTTTCATTGTGGTTCCCTACACTCCGCCGATGTTTGATGTGAAGAAAGCCATTGAGTCGCGGATATTCGGCAGAACGAATCTCTCGGCGCGTACCAAGGAAACCGGCTTTGAGGAGAATCGCACGCAGTTGGAACAACGGATGGATAGCGTTGCGCAGGGGCTTACGCGCTGCGGCATCAGGACGGCGCCTCTTGGCACCGAGGAAGTGATAGAACTGCTCTATAAGGAATTCAACCCCGGCGAGCTTGAGAAACCTATCGCTCTTGAACCTTCAGCTCAAGAGCGATAGGGTTTAGTGAATAGAGATTAGTGTTTAGTTTTAACATCAATACTATGGCCACTCTACCAATAACTTCTCATCGTCAGTTAATTGTTTGGCAGAAATCAATGGATTTAGTTTCGGCGGTGTATCGTGCTTCAAAAACTTTTCCTCCTGAAGAAAAATTTGGTCTTACCTCGCAGATAAAACGAGCAGCGATCTCAGTGCCGTCGAATATTGCCGAAGGCCGTATCAGAAAAGGCACAAAGGAATTTATTCAATTTCTTCATATTGCTCTTGGTTCCACCGCGGAGCTTGATACGCAATTTGAAATCGCACGAAGAGAAGGATTCTTAAAACAGGCCTACTATGACAGCCTTATGTCTGCTCTTGAAGAAGTCGGAAAAATGCTCACCGGCTTGATCTCCTCCCTAAACGCTAAACGCTAAACGCTAAACGCTAATCACTACACACCAACCTATGAGTTTTCTAGATTCCATTCTCGGCAGGACATCGGGCAAAGAGGAAAAGCTCGCGCCTTTTTTGCCGAAAGACATCTACGAAGCGGCAAAATTGGATTTCGCGGACATCATCGCGCCGTCGGCTTTGAAAATAACGCCGCGCGAGATGAATCTGGGGGACAAGCTCGTGCGCACCTTCTATGTGATTTCTTATCCACGCTTTCTCTCCGACGGCTGGTTCTCCCCCATCATCAATCTGGACAAAGTATTTGATATTTCCATTTTCGTGCATCCGGTTGATACGGGAGCGATTTTGCGCAAGTTTCAGAAAAAAGTCGCTGAAATACAAAGCCAAGTGATGACGCGTGAGGAAAAGGGCTTGGTGCGCGATCCGATATTGGATACGGCGTATCGGGATATTGAGGACTTGCGCGACAAGCTCCAGCAGGCGCAGGAGCGCATTTTTGACGTGGGTCTCTATATGTCGATTTACGGTGAAAATGGAGAGGAGTTGGACAAAGCAGAATCGGAAATCCGCTCTATTCTGGATGCCAAACTCGTGTATGTGAAACCAGCTCTCTTCCAACAAGAACAGGGTTTCAAGAGCGTGATACCAACCGGCAAGGATGTACTCGAGATAAATTCCAAATTCAACTCTTCTCCCCTCTCCTCGTTTTTTCCGTTCATGTCGTTTGACTTGACGTCGGACAAAGGCATCCTCTACGGCGTCAATCGCCACAATTCGTCCCTAGTTTTATTCGACCGGTTCTCATTGGAGAACTACAATTCGGTTGTTTTCGCTAAATCCGGATCCGGGAAAAGTGTAAAAGGTAGCGAGCCGGTTCTCATACGGGAACACGGTTCAGTGCGTCTTGCCAAAATCGGTCCCGTCATAGAAAAAATAATCAGAGAGCGCGGTGCGCAAAAAATTGACGATGAACTTGAAGGGGTCGTGCACCCTGGTCTTGAGGTGTTTAGTTTTAACAAAGATTTGAAAGGCGAATGGAGTCCGGTGTCGGTGGCGGCGCGGAAAGCCGCTCCCGACCATTTCTATACATTCAAGACGAAAAGCGGCCGCGCAATAACCACTACCGCGGACCACAACATGCTGGTTCTGCGGGGCGGTCGTGTAGTTGCGGCAAAAAGCGCAGACGTTACGGAAGGCGAATACGTCCCGCTCCCGCGCCGCGTTACGTTTTCGGAACATCCGACCACGCACATCAACCTCATTGACGTATTAAAAGACAACGAACGGGTGTATATCGCTGGCGCCGAGACACTCATCAAGCGGCATCGGGCTCTCCTGGCGGCATCACCGCTGGATGACCGCTTTGACCGATACCTCTACAGATACGCCGCTGGACGGCGCGTGCCGATAGCGTATTTCCGCTTGCTTGTGGAACGAGCTGGCGTTACCTCCGAGGCTGTTGTCGATTCAGTTCGGATCGTTTCAAAGTCCGGTTCGGGAAACCTCCCCGCGCGATTTGGCATAACTGACGCGTTTGGAACACTGCTCGGCTACATATCCTCGGAAGGCACGGCAACGAAAAATGTGGTGTATATAAGCAATACCGATCCGGAAACGCTTGCCGACATTAAGCGCGCGTTTTGCGAGCTTGGTGTACCGTTTTATTGTGTTCCTGGGGCTGTTGCCTGCGCGCAGGTTCCATTTGTTGCGACTATCCACGCACTCAAGGCAGGCGGGTATTCCGGCGAAAAACAGGTACCATACATACTTTTCGAAGCCACCCAGTCTGTGATTGCCACGTATCTCCGCGCATACTTTGAAGGAGACGGTGGAGTTGATGGCGCCGCAATAACAGCTCTGTCGAAATCCAGTGAACTTATTTCCGGCATGAGTTATCTTCTTTTTGGTTTCGGCATTATCGCGCGAGTACATGAACGCTGGAAAACGTATGCCGCAACCGGAAGAAAAAGAAAGTTCCATATCTTGTCGGTTTCCGGCGCCAGTATGCGGACATTTCAGGGCGAGATCGGTTTCGTATCTGAAAGAAAAAAGCGCCTGCTTGACGAAATAGCCAGAAAACCAACCGGCACGAACGTGGACACTATTCCCGGGCTTCAGCCACTGGCGGAGGAACTTGCGGCTCTATTTGGGTCCCAAGTTTCCGACATACCGGAATTTTCTGCGTTAAAACAAGGACATAATTTCTCTCCCTTGCGACTCGCGAGGCTCGCGGAAAACATCCAGTCGCGGGTACAGCGATTCAGAGAGCTGTATTCGTTCATGCAGAAGCTTTCCGACTTGCCAACCATTGAAGCGATAGTCGCAAAATCGGGAGCAGACCGACAATTGAACCAAAAACTCATTGAAGCAATGAGCAGTTCGTGGTTTACCGTAAAACAAGGTATGCCGCCGCGAATTCAAAACGCTCTGAAAATATTTGAAGCGGCTGAAGTGGATGCCCCAGAAACAACAGAAGAATTAAAAACCATGGTTACCGTGGGTTTGTCGCACATGCGTGTCCCCGCAAACACCATTTCCCCAATTCTTTCAGGATCGCTTCGCGGAGAACGCGATAATTCTTCTTACGAACTGCTACGAACGGCTGCAACATTTATTGCCGGAGAATATGAGCGCGTTCTCGGGAACCTCCCGCGTGTTGAAGAGATTATCGGCATCTTCAGAACACTCGGAAAGGCCGACCTTTTCTGGGATCCGATTGTTGCGATAGAGAAATCTCCAAATAAAAATGAACGCTTTGTCTATGATCTTACCGTTGACAATGAAGTTTTTCTCGCTGGGCACAATGGCATGTTTGTGCACAATTCATACGCGATGAAATTGGAAATCCTCCGGTCTCTCATGTTTGACACGGAAGTCATTGTGATTGACCCCGAGTCGGAATATGAATATCTTGCAAATGCCGTGGGCGGCAGATTCTTCAACATCTCGCTCTCGTCGGACCACCACATCAATCCCTTTGATTTGCCGACGCCCCGCGAAGACGAGGCTCCGTCAGACGTTCTGCGCTCCAACATCATCAACCTCGTGGGCTTATTCCGTATCATGCTCGGCGGCCTCTCGCCCGAGGAGGATGCGATTATAGACCGTGCCATCACCGAGACGTACGCTTTGAAGGACATTACCGGCGAGCGTGATTTTGGCAGTATGGAGCCGCCGCTTTTGTCTGATTTTGAAATGGTCTTGGCTGGAATGGAAGGTTCGGAATCGCTGGTTCAGCGCGTAACCAAATACACCAAAGGCACGTGGTCGGGTTTCATCAATAGGCCCACCAATGTGGACATCAACAAAAAATTCGTTGCCTTCTCCGTTCGCAACATGGAAGACGAACTGAAACCGGTTGCGATGTACATCATCACGCACTTCATCTGGAACGCCATCAGGAAAGAGCTCAAAAAACGGCTTCTCGTGATTGATGAGGCGTGGTGGATGATGAAATCAGACGACACGGCCTCATTTTTATACAGCATGGCAAAGCGCGGCCGCAAATATTATCTGGGCTTGGCCACCATTACGCAGGACGTGGAAGACTTCTTGAAATCTCCCTACGGGCTCCCCATGCTTACCAACTCCTCCATTCAGCTTTTGCTGAAGCAATCCCCTACGTCTATTGACGTTGTGCAGAAAACATTTAACTTGACCGATGAAGAGAAATATCTTTTGTTGGAGTCTGATGTCGGTGAAGGCATCTTCTTTGCGGGGCTGAAACACGTGGCGATAAAAACCATCGCATCCTATACGGAAGACCAAATAATCACCTCAGACCCCTCGCAATTACTAGCTATTGCTAAGGCTAAAAAAGACGAGAGCACATAGCACATAACATAAAGCATGGAGCACAAGGAAAGTTTTCATGAAAAACTACGAGCGCTCATGGATACGTATGTACACGCTGTGTATGATGCGACCAAGAAATTTCCTCAAGACGAATTGTTCGGAGCCACCTCTCAATTAAAAAGATCCGCGCTGTCTGTTGTTCTTAATTACATTGAAGGGTACGCTCGTCAGCAGAAAAATACCTATCGGCATTTTCTCGAAATTTCCTATGGTTCCCTCAAAGAAAGCCAATATCTTGTTGAATTTTCCCGCCAACGCGGATATATCAGTGCTGTTATTTGTAAGGACATACTTCAATATGGAGAAGAAATCGGAGCAATGCTATGGTCTACTATTTCGAAAATGAAATAAGCGGTACACTGTTTTGGGTACTTCATGGTGCTCCATGCTCCATGTTATGTGCTCCATAACTATGCAATACCAAGTCCCGCAGTTCATAGAAGTTGAGGACAAAATATTTGGTCCTTTGACCGCCATGCAATTCATCTATGTGGCGGGCGGCGTTGGCTTTCTGGTGATGCTGTGGCTCCTTTTGCCGTGGTGGCTTGCGATTCTCTTGGGCGCCCCGGTTACCCTTTTGGGTTTGGGACTCGCGTTCTATAAAGTGAACGACCGGCCTTTGATCGCGATCTTGGAGGCAGGCTTCAATTACCTAAGGCAGACACGGCTCTACATCTGGGAAAAGAAACAAACTGTGCTCGCAACGGCTGATGAGATTTCCGTTGAAGCGCAAAAAGAAGACCCCTCAAAATACGTGCCGGCGGCAACTGGCAACAACATCAAAGACTTGGCATGGAGTTTGGATATCAAGGAGAGCATCTACTCAAACAAAAACCAGCAGAAATGAAGCAGAGCGTAACGTACAGCTCATAACTCACAACGCAAGATTCTATTAATTTTTTTTCCGCTATGAGTCATACGCTACGCGTTGTGCGTTCTACGCTTTGCGCTCTCTGCCTTGCGCGTTAATTTTCTTATCCTATCACAAACCTTCCCTCTCCTAATTTTCTCATCCTCTCTATACTTGATACTAAATACTGGATACTACATACCACAGATGTTTTTCCACAGTCTTTTCCACAGTTATAAGGGTGGTTTTTCATGAGGCACCATTCGTGTTCGTGGACATCTACAATCTGTGTACGTTCCGAATAACGACCTACAAGGTCGTTATTTGCGCCTAGTTTAATTGCTCGTCTCTAAAAATTATTGTTGCGCGACAGAATTTCCTGGTTGTTTTACAAGCCAAGCCTCTAGATAGTTCCTATACCGTATTTCAAAAGAGTCATCCGAGTGTCTTTCAAGAAACGCTTGCACTTGCTCGTCTACAGTTGTTTTTCCAGCTCTCCCATCAGGGCAATCGTACGCAGGCCTCAAAATATAAAGATTAGGATCCGCCTCCGGGAAGTCCTTAAGGATCCGTTCATGAGACTTATCGGCACCTTCTGCGCAACGTTCTAGTATGGTTGTAGCTCTTGACTCGTCTATTTTGCCATACATCTCATTCATTCCAAAGAGTGCTGCTAGTGCAGACACCCCCAAGACAGCATTGCGGCGCTTGTTGTTTTTTGTAGGTCCTTCCCATTTTTCCATAACGTGCAATATTATAGCCTAACTATGCGATCATGTCCATGCAGATTCTGTGAAGAACTCTACTATATCGCGTGATTCCGCCTTATTCCGGCATTTCCCTGTAAGGATCCATACCGTCTCGGGGTCGCGCCTGTTCTGGTGTTGATTTCCCTTGATACTTCATACCCGATACTGGATACTCCGTGTCCTCTTTCTGCTCCCCGCCTGCGTCTGACTTTGAACGGACAAGCACGCTATGTGCTCCATGCCCCATGTTTTTCACAAACGTTGGTGTTTCGATTTTTTTCCCGCAAGGGAGGGCGGTGTTACAATAGCCCAAATGAAAAGATTTCTTGAGTGGATAGGATTGAAAGAGCGGCTACACACTATCGAGAATAAACCACCACTGGTATCCCAAGGGGACATTTGGTGGGCAAGTGTTGGTGAGAATGTCGGCTCGGAGATAAACGGCAAAAGCAAATTGTTCTCCCGGCCAGTCATAATCTTTAAGAAACTTGCGCATGGTTTTTATTTTGTCATCCCCACTACGACGCAAGTGCGCAAGGGTAGTTGGTACGTGAAGTTCCGTCAGCAGGAGCGTGACATGGCCGCTTGTCTGCATCAGGCCCGAGCAATTGACTACCGTCGACTGTCCTCAAAACTCGGTACTTTGGACGATGAAGACTTCGCTCGCATCAAAAGCGGCTTCAGTTCACTCTACCTTAAGCAATAATATTCCCCGCCATTTCTAGCGGGGCCGCGGGAAAATCCCGAATGTAGTAACAGTATAGTCTATTCTAGCTAAAGTGCAAATGAAGCTGTGGGGATATTGTTTCTATGTATGTCCCACGCTTCATGTGCCGCGCTACGGCTGTGTACAGTAGCGCTTCCGCCCACTCTTTTCTCTCAACTCTTCTCTCTACTTGCTACTGATACCCAATACTGAATACTAAATACTCCTCTAACTATTCCGGCATCTCTCGGTACGGATCCATGCCGTCTCGCGGGCGCGCCTGTTCTGGTTTTGATTCTTCTTTATACTTTATACTTGATACTGGATACTCCGATCCCTCCACCTGTACTTCTTGAGGCATAGCTACCGTTGTTTCTCCAAGCTTTTGAGTAGAAATTGAGGCAGAGTCAGAGGATGCGTGTACATCCGTCGGCGCTTCTTCCATTTCTCTCACATCCCGCGTTCCCGCCATTTGTCCTTTTTCTATTAGTTGTATGCCGTCAGCTACTATCGCAATCGATGTCTTTGGGGTGGCTACTCCAACCTCTTTTTCAGGACCGGTTTCTTTTTGTGGTTCAGGTTCTTCCACCTCCCAAGCCCATTCTCCTGCCGTTGCTTGCTGCTCCACTTCTTTTTTTTGCAATTCCTCTAGAGTGATTCCCAATCGTTTCGCTTCCTGCTCTTTCACTTGCAAATCTTCTAACTCATTAACCGTAATGCCTCTTCGCTTTGCCTCCTCCTCCTCCACTTCGATTGCTTTTTCAAGTTCCGTATCCGTCGGTTGCGGCGGGTAGTCGATTTTAGGACCCCACTGGTCTGTGTCCCAAAACGGTTCTGGTTCCGTAATACGCTCCCGCAACCGCCTTTGTGCTTCTTTGAATATCCGGTCGTTAATATCCGCTACGAGTTCGCGCGTAGCTTCGTTGGTAAGTTCCGGAAGCCATTGATGCAGGCTTGTTTCAAGCACTGATTCGGGCTCAAGTCCCATCAATATCACGTTGGTGATGTCGCTTACCGCAAGCATCTGGCGCAGGTTTAGATTGAGTTTTTTTCCGATGCCGAGGTAGATTTTAGTCAGGATTTCTGAACCTAGAAAATCTGAAATAGGTTTCGGCAGTTTCTTCCGAGCCTCGTTTTTTTCTTCAATAGTATAGATTTTCATACGTTATTCTTTTTTTATCCGATTCTTCCAGAAGATTCCTCTTTTGCTTTCAGCAAGAACCCAGTCATTCAACCAGTCCTTTACGCCTTTCGAGCCGCGCTTCTCGATGTTCGCGACGAGCAATCCCTTTGTTTTTTTCAGGACGCTCCTACTCGTCAGGAGCGCTTCTGCTTCGTCTGGATCTAGTGCCTCGATGAAATTGCCGTTCTCGGCATAACGCGGTTGCTCGTTCACTAATTGTATAAGATCAGAATCCGCGAAGTACTCGTCGAGAACGGCTCTAGTTTCTTTTATTTGTTTTTCGTCTCCCGCCGCTATATCCTCCTCCACGCCTGTAAATAATTGTTCCATTTTCTCCGTTCCCGCTCTGTATCGTTCAGCAACTCCTTCGGCGGCTCTTTCCATGCGAGCGACACGATCGTCAACGGCCCCCTGTAGGGTTTCTTTAATCCGTTCTTGTCCTCTAGTGATTTCCGAAGTATCAATTCGCGGCGCGCTTTCCTTTACATATGCTTCGGTTGCGGCTCTCATTTCCTCAACGCTAGGGGGGGTTTTTACCACCGGGGTCCACGCCGGTTCCGCAGGGGTTGGTTCCGTTCTAGTTTCTGCCGGGGCTGGTGTTGCCGGTGCTACGGCCGCAGTCTCGGTAGCAGGAGCTGGACCGGAAGGTCCAGGACCCGCGGCGGGAGCAGGCCCTGTAGGCACTGGTCCCGGACCCGCGGGACCAGCGGAGCTGGGCCCCGGACCAACTATTGGTGCTGCGGGCGGAGGCGGCGGTTTCTCCTCCGGGAACGCACCCTCTGCACGTGGGTTGTAAGGCAACAGCTCCGAGTCTTTCTTGCCGGCACGTCTTCGTAGCGAATTTATTTTATCGATTTCCTCTCTGGGAGGCCAGCCGTCGAAGCCCCGCAAGTACTCGTCGTTCATCGCCATCGCCTGTATGGCCGCAGTGTCGTTCTCAACCATGAACGCTCTCCGGATAGCCCTTTTGAACCGGCCGTCGTATTTTCTGTGTTGCATGATATGGACCAGTTCGCTCGCGCTTTTTCCTACGACCATGGCGGAGCTGTATGATCTTTCCATACTGATGATGCCCGCGAGCTCGTCCTCGTTCTTGCCTTCTATCCACTTTTCTAGGCCCTCTTTGGCGCCCATTTCGTTGTAGACAACAAAAAGTTCGTCGTTTGCTCGGGCTTTGTCCCTGACTTCTTTCATCGCCTCCATCTTTGTTTTTGCGCCGCTTTTTATCTGTTCGTCGGCGTGTTCACGTAACTCTTCCATTTCCATGCGTGCCCCCACGACCGCCTCGTCAACCGCCCTACGCGCTTCATCTTTCGTTTTTCCTTCTGCGTACTTTTGGAACACCCCGCCATAGAATTCTCCCTTTTTCGCGAGTTCTTTCGCTTTCGCATTGTTAGCCCGAAACATTTCCGCGTATGTTTTCTTATCTTGTGCCAGCTCAATTGTCTCGGCCGATGCTCCGCTCGTGTTTCGATTGGCGAGCACCACGTTTGCGGCGGCAATCTCCGCCTTGGCCCAGCTCTCCGCTTCCTCAAGCGAATGGAACCGGTCGGAACCGCCGACAGAAGGCGCATAGTAACTGTTTACCGCGTTGCCTTCTTTGTCGTAGAAGTTATCCAAACCTTCAAGAAGATATGCGCCGGTCAAGGCTCTCTGGTGGCGCAGATACCCCCGCTTTTCGTTCGAGTTATCGCGGCCTTCTGATTTTCCAAGCAGAGGATTCGAATGCAGGAACTGGCCGCTCAAGCTTCCACCGTCCCACAAGGTGGCCTTCATGTTCTTGCGGATATCCTCTCCGACGCGCGAAGTCATAAGGTCGTGGAATTCCTCCTTGTCGCTCATTATTTTCAGGGCGTAGTAGTAGGGCACGGCCGAGAGCTCGCCGTATTCTTCACTTCCATGGAGGACCTGTCCGCGCTTCACCCGCTTATTGAGGTCTGTGAGCATGTCAATATAGGTACCATTGCGCTTGGTGCGCATCGCGTCCTTGAGGTCGCGGCGGTATTTTACGTTGTTCATGATGCCCACGAAATCTTTCGGATTGAACATGGGCGCATAGCGGACAAGTTTCTCCTGCCCCTTCTTGCTCCTGAAATATTTATCGTACTCGTCGTCGAAGAAGCCTGCCGGTAGCACCGCCTCAATACTTTCCACTTCGCCCTGCGCCTCTCTCCAGCCCGTTTTCTTGTGTAGGCGGTCGAAGTATTGGGTCGGGTCTTCGGTCAGGAGTTTTCCAAACTTTCCTCGTGCGACTTGTCGGGCATTATATGCTTTTTCGTCTTCACCCGGCATCCTTTTGCCCAGGTCTGCTTCTCGAATGAAATCGACTTTAGCCTTTTCCAATCTTCCAAGCGCGCCGACGCCGTCGTTGAGGCGTGCAAGCCGCTCGAACCGCTCGAATTCTTCGCCTTCGTCCAAACCGCCCCTCGCTTTCGCATTTTTTGCGCGTAGTGTCGCAAGACGTTTTTCTTCCCCAGAAGTAATGGTTCCGTCGTATTCTTTTCCTTTTAGGTCCGCCAGCTCTTCTTTCTCTTCCTTATCCAACATCGCGCCAGCACCTGCCCCTCGCTTTTTTTGGAGTTCTTCGAAGTCTTTTTTCTCTTTTCCGATCAAGTAACCATTCAAATATCCCTTCTGCTCCTCTGCGCGCTCTTTTTCGCCTAGAATCTCACCTCGCTTTTTCTCCGCTTCTTTTTCGGTTCCATAATCTGAAAAGCCGAAGAACTTATTTCCTTTTACCTTTGTGATACCTTCTGACAACATGCGGTCCGCCGCTCTAATGGGTGCCCATTTGCTTCGGTCGAGTTGATTTCTTGCAGCAAACTCCTTATAACGCGGTTCAAGCCAGTCAGCAGTTTTGCCGATGCTGTTTCGCAGAGCAAGCGCCGCAGGCCACTTCATTCCATACTTGCCCACAAAGCCACTGGCGGCGCTTGTAGCTTTGTAGATACTCCCAAGCTCTTTTGTCTGCTCGCTCATCGCTTTTGCGGCTTTCAAAGCAAGAATCATGAAGGCTGCGGCGATGGCAAAACCAAGGATAGTCTGTATTGTCAGAACGTTACCCTGGGTACCCGTGGCAATTGTTGGGAGCATCTGCTTGAGGATCATAAGTGAAATGCCGACGAGGAGAAAATATACTGGCGCAAATAAGGCTTGACTAAAAAGCGCTTGCCACCAGCGTTTCCCCCAGCCGCTCATACCTGGTATTCCCATTGCAACAATGCCAAGTGGAGACGAAACAATAATCAAAATAAGAGCAACAAACCGTCCCAGAAGCAAAGCGATGGCAGAGAGGAATATATATATAGTTACGCCTTCAATGCCAATCAGAAGAATATTCAGCATTAGCTGATTAAATGGGTTTAGGGTGTTTGTGATCTTCTTCACAAACGTCCCGACGGGGTACGTGAGGATGTCACCAGCTTTGCCTAAATAGGTCCAAATGGAACCTGTCTTTGATTCTTCTTCTACACCCGAGGAGTCTCTTAATGCCTGAAGGGTGGTTGCTCTAACAAACGTATCTGAAATATTGCATGTACTACCTATCTCTTTTTTACACTCTTCTGTGGACACCATACTTTTGTAAATAATCCCTGCACTGAAGTTTGAAACATCTATCATTGCGGCCGCAAAGAAGTAACTGAAGTTGACCAAAAGCGCCGCAATAATGAGCCGCGCGAGAAGCGTTTTTGCGTTTATTTTCGACAGGTTTAGTATTGTGCCGAACGCGGCCGCTACCAAGCCGCCGATGATGCCGATATTTGCCAAGTCTCGCATGATGGTCCAGGTGAGATACACGGCTGACGATTGGGTAACATATCGTCCCATTCCTATAACAAGATTATTTACAACTAAATCAAACAGTACTCCCGTAGCCCACAACAACCACCCAAAAACTAGCCCCACGATTTCAATGATTACCACAAATGTGGCTATGGCGGCTGCAGTCGTTATGAGCGCCTTGCTAAAGAAGCTTCCCAGCCCAGCCCACGTAAAGACTCTCGCACCTACCGTCTCCACAACCTTAACTTGAGGAGCCTGCGCGTCTACTGTCAGTGGTATTACTAAAATTACAAAAAGAATCGTACAGCCGAGGATACACAGAATCTGGTGCTTTTTAAGAAGTTTCATACCTAAAATTTCTTGCATTCCTCAAGTTGTATGGCGGCGTCGGCTTGGAGGACTGCAAGGGTAACGGCGGAGGAATCACGATCGTTCGCGAGGAATGTTGCATCCGTGGTGTTGTACAAAGTGCCCTCTGCGGAGAGCGTGTCAAAAGCAGTTGTAACCATATTCACCTCGCGCGTGCTTTGTGCTTGCCCTGCCTGTGTCAAGAGCGTTTGGAGCTCCAAGCCAGTTCTCTGTGCCCGTGCAAGCTCATTTGTTTTTTGAATAATCTGCGGGGTGAGTATTAGAACGGTGGTTGATGCAATGTTTGTCCTCTCGGTGACAACGGTCGGAGAAATGGACACTGAACTGCCAAGCGTCGCGTAGCAGGCGCGCACGCCCTCGTACGCGCCTGCAGTAGTTTTTACGTTCGTTAGTATTTCCTCAAGAATGCTCTGGTAGATTGCGTGCACCACGAGCGCGGCTTCTATGTCGCCGCTGACGATATTTCGCGTCTGTGCGAAGGAGGCCGCAGTGCTCTTGCCGGTTACTTGATCCAAGTAGGAGCCGGCACCAGTTGATTTTTTCCTTGAAAGCCCCAGCGAGCCTGAAAAGCTTGTGAGCGCAACTTGTCCCAGCTGGGCGAACAGCGTGTCAATCACTTCACCAGTTTCGCGGGTCTGCTCCAGGTCTCTTTCTCCTGAAGTTATTGCTCCTTCGTACTCTGTCCGTACGAGCGAACCCGGTGTTACGACTCTGAAATTCTGGCAATCAAGGATGGTGGTGCCGCTTTTGTCCAAACATTCAGTTTCTGGAAGATATCCGTTCCCCTGCTCGGCGTATGTTTGTACTTGTTCCACTTTCGCTTGTGCACGCGCGACGCGTTCATTTTCCGCGATAAGCACTGCACCGGATGGTGTGCACCCGGGTTCTTCCACCATCGCGATTTTCCATGTGCCCCAAAAACCGAGCCCATTTTGCGGAGTTCCGTTCTGTAAAAAATCTCTCGGATTTTTAAGCGAACAGCCAATACGGCTTTGAAAATCAGTTTCACTTTGAAAATTATTTGCCAGCTGTTCGCGCACTTGACTCCGATACGCGGGCGAGATCGCATTCAATTCCGCGCTCTGGATGAATTGCGTATTTACGGAACTATATGCCTGCGCTGTATAACCCGGCTGGATTGGGTATGAACCGCCGTTTAGGCCAGTGTTGACTCTGTCCACGATGCTTTTTGTGATGCTCAATCTCGTCCTTTGCGCGATACGCCTTGTCAGGGGGTCCGTGATACATTCCTTTCGGACAAGCGATGCCGTGTCTCCATAAATCCCTCGGGTGTCTGTATTGATTGCCCGCTGTATTTTCTGCGCCGTCGCGTCGGAGACGGGCACATTTCCGCCTCCGAGACTTCCTAACACGCCTCCTCCCAAACTTCCCAAAACTCCTCCCCCTAAACTGCCAAGTGCCCCTCCTCCCAAACTGCCCAAGGCTCCACCCACCAGATTGTTGCCAATGTCATTGGCAAGGTTCCCCGCAATATCCCCGGCAATACTCCCCGCAATATTTCCAAGAAATCCTCCTCCGAGAGCATCATTGACCGCGTTCCCCGCGCTATTGGCCGCAATATCACCCGCAAACCCCGGAAGAGATACAAGAGCGTTGGTCAAACTGCCGGCGACACGGTTGCCAAGTCTGTCCAGAGAGTTGGTGAGGCCACTGCCAAGATTGCTTAAGTTAAGACTGCCCAATGTTCCGCTTCCGCCTCCATATATAATATTACCGGCAATGTCGTGGGCAACGTTCCCCGCAAGATTTCCCGCAACGTTTCCAGCCGCATTCCCAAGTGCTCCTCCTCCGAGAGCGTCAGAGACCGCGCCTCCGGCGCTGTTTGCCGCAACAGCGCCGGAAATCCCCGGAACCGCGCCAACGGCTCGGTTCACGGCGCGTGTAGTTCCGGGAAGCGCGGCGCTCACATTTCCGGGGAGTCTGTTCAAAAGTCCGCCGACAAGCGCATTTCCCAAAGACCCGCCGGCGGTTGCGCCCTGGCATCCCAAAACCCCGCCTCCTCCAATGCTGTCGTTTTCCGATTGGTCGTAAAGACTGCTTTGATCTCCTATCGGATTGCCGTTCGCGTCCGTCTCAAAATCGCCGTAGGTGTTGTCCAACGTTGAGCCGGTCCCTGCGGGGAAATCACCGAAACTGTTGTCAAGGCTGTTATTTGCATATGAAGGGTTGGAATAAATAGTTCCATCTGGCCCCGGCTCAATAATGGTTCCTTCTATAGTTTGTCCATCGGAGGAAACAAAAGTCCCGGGGGCATTACCACTTGGCGCGGCAAATGCAGGCGAAGGATTTGAAGCGACCACGGGAGCTGTTGGGGATGTTTGGGGGGTGGGCCTAGTGGAGGGAGAAGCGGCAGTATCCGATGCGGAAGCAAACAACGTTTCGCCGCTTGCGAATGTCACGTCAGTCTTTGCCTTATCATTCAAAGCGACAGTTACTTCGTTAATATCCCATTTGCCGTCGCCGTTTGTATCGTACGCTCCTACTGGCTTGCTCTGGATAACGGCAACCTGCGCGGCCATGCGTGGCGATGAAAACGATGTTCCGTAAGAACCGTCTGGACTGTAAGGAAGAGCGTAAAAAGCGACCTGTGTATCCGTGGTGTTCCCGGATAACTTTTGATCTGCGGCAATTCCACCTTGTTCTGGATAGTACAATCCCCCGACAGAAATAACTCCGGGTTGGAATGATTGTTGGTCTACGAATCCCGCCTTATTCCCCGCGGCGGTTACTACAATAACACCTCTCGAGTTCGCGTAATCAAGTGCCTTTTTTAGGGGGTCACTCATCGTGAGACACTTGGACCCACTCGATTCAGCACAACCTGACGACACGTTAATAACGTTCGCTCCCAGATCAACCGCTTTGCGGATTCCTTCTCCTGCGGTCGCATCATTGAACCGACCGTTAGTGCCCAAATCGGTAGTCGCATACACCTTAACATTCGCTCCTGTTTTGGCGATTACATCCAGAGCCGAGTCGGCTACTTTGTTGTAGTGGTCACCATGATCAACAATAAATAATTTTACTGGCTCATTCGTTTCTGCATATGCCGTGTTGAAAAATATAGGAAAGATAGAAGGTGATGTGGACAATTGTTGTCTTTGCTGTTCCTTCTCCACCCAGAGCACGTCCGGATGAGTCGTAAGGGATACCTTTTGGGTATCCGTAAGCCGAACGATCAAAAGATGACTAAGGGGCAACTCATCGAGAACCTCTCCGCCTAATTTCACAACGATAGCGCGACCTTCCGCGAGAGAAGCCGTATCGCGCAAGCCTACGTTGTATACGTCCGCGTTGCTGGCATTTTGAACCGGCACAGACCCCTGCGGTAAAAGTTTAGACAGAAAAGAGTCTTCAGGTTGGACTTTTCCGAATAATCCCAAATCCCATACAACAAAAACACCGCCGGAAATCACAACCGCAAGCACCACAAGAATGACTACCGTGATTTTCTTCATGTTTTTTTCTGTAGCTTTACTATTCCGCCTGTATTCTGCGATATTCTGCGTCCGTTCTGCGTGTGTCTGCGGGTTTCCATCATGTTTTTTTCAGCAGTGTCGCTACGCTTCCCCCCATGTCAAGGTGACACCTTGACATGGGGGGACCTAGGCTATGTCGCGTAACTATCCCGCCTGTATTCTGCGTCTTTCTGCGTACCGTCTGCGTGTGTCTGCGGGTTTCCATCATGATTTTTTGAGAAGTTCCGCCGCGCTTGCAAACAGCGCTTCAACGTTTTTCGTAACATCCGCCTCTGCTCGGTTAAATGCATCCATATAGGAGAGCGCGTCAAGCGGGTCTCCCTTCCAGTTCCCCATCAAAGACACTGCATAGGCAAGAGCACCTACACTTTTTGTAGCCGCAAGATGCTCATGTGCGAGTTCGGGCGGCACCTCTACTTCTAAAAGTGCTTTTGCGATATATGCGTACAAAGTGGCGGCATCTTTCAAAGCGGGAGTACCTGAAAAATTATCATTGTTCACCGCGCGCGCGAATGTAGCGAGCTCGTACTCTTTTACTCTCGTTGATTCGCGGAATATTACGGTTACCAGTGCGGTATAGGTATCCACCGACGCGCCCGCTTTTATCTTCATATCGGCGATGGTGAGATTCTGTCCCAAGTCCAGCGGTACAATGTCGCGCTTGATGATGCCAGCAAACACTTCATCCCTTTCGTCCGCAGTGAACGTTCCCTTTTCGGTAAGTTTGGTGTAGTCCGCATACAAATCGCGCGCCAAAGTCTCGGTTGTTGACGGTGCATTCGGGTCGCGGTCCTTCGTTCCGGTTGCCGTGCCCCACGCGGTCGGGTTTGCGCCGATTGCCACTTCGTCTTTATCCGAGACGCCGTCCCCGTCGGTATCTGCTTTTGTGGGGTCAGTTCCGAGAAGCGTCTCCTGCCAATCCGGCAGACCATCCCCGTCCGTATCGCCCCTTCCGTCCTCGCTTGCTACCGGGGTTATGCTCGCAGGGCTGTCTTTTGATTCGGAAAAATAGGTTATGCTTGCCACACCGATAACGGTTACGGCAAACAGCCCGGCCAACACAACCATTCCCCAGCTTTTGCGGGTTTCCATTGCCCTTAATTATAGCGTAGGGTTTCTCACTGCTATTCTATAGTAGAGTATAAGTGTGAGTAGGTTTTCTATCTTTTGGCGGAAAAGGACGAGCGCACTATTCGTTGTGGCTTTCCTTATCAGCATCTCCCTTTTTTCCGCGCCGTCTGTGGCGTTTGCCAGTCCTTTTTCGTATCTTTTTAATCTTGCAAAGCAGCAACAACAGCAAAGAAGCGCTTCGCAAGGCGGCGGAGTATCCGGTGGCGGTGCAGGAGGTGGTGGAGGTGGCGGTATAGGCATCGGGAAACCCTTCGGCGGCCGCATTCTCGTCTACATTCCTTGTATCAATGGCGCCGCGTACATCGTTCTCGGTCCTCCCTCGCCGGGCCCGTATGTCTATCAATTAGGAGTGTCTCGCAGTTATCTCATGGCGCCGCCGTCCCATCTCGGCCAGTTTCTTTTAGGAATGGCAGCTCCCGGCGGAGTATGCACGCATGGCGCCGATGTCGAGTATGGTTCGTTAATTCTCTATACTGGCTCGAGTCTCTTTGGGCCGACTTTTGCACCGAGTGTTCCAGTCAAAAAAGACCCGCTCTGTTGCTAGAAAAGATTTCCTCGAAGCTCTACTGCGGGGTAGTTGATAGACACTAAAAAACCCACGTGGGTTTAGTGTAGATGCACCCTGCTAGAGATTTTTTGCGAGTGAAAGCCACACCGAAAGCCCTACATCCTCCGCGCGGATTCGGGGATCCAGTGTTAAGTCGCTGAATATTTTTTCGGTTCGATTGCCAAACAGCTTTTTCAAATTTCCGGAAAGTTTTTTTCTTTTTTGTGCGAAACCGGCTTTCACGATTTTGAAAAACATCTCTTCAGAAACGTTTTTGAAATTTTTCCGCGAAATATCTGTAATCGCGAGTATTGCCGAATCAACGTTCGGTGGCGGATTAAAATTTCCGCGCGAAACAGTTTTTACATAGCGCGGAGTTCCGTACACTTTCACTGACAAGGAAAGCACCGATTCCTTTATAGCTCCGTCCGGTTGCCGTTTTCCATACCCTGTTATCCGTTGCGCCACTTCTTTCTGTATCAGAAACGCAATACTTTTCGGCTGATTTTCTGTCGTCAAAAACATCCGTAGCAATTCTCCCGTAATGTAATACGGGATATTCGCGGCGACCTTGTAGGAAGTGGATAGTGGAGAGTAAATAGTGGATAGGGTTAAGAAGTTTCGGATGTCATCTTCCCTAACCACTAACCGCTGATCGCTGATCTCTTTTTTGAATGTTTCGTTCAAAAGAGCAACCATCGCCGGATCTTTCTCAACCGCGACGACCCGAGTGCCCATGGACAACAAAACGCGGGTGAGCATCCCCTTTCCGGGACCTATTTCCAATACCAAATCGTTTTTCATAACCCTGGCTCCTTCCGCCACGGCTTTTGCCACCTGCGGGTTTACGAGAAAATGCTGGCCAAGCCTCGCCCCCTTTTTCTTTCTTTGTCTTTTTTTCACTTTTGAATGATAACAATGAATGTCTCTGTGGGCATCTTACAGGTTGGACAGCATTTCCTTAAATAGACACTAAAAACCCACATGGGTTTTTAGTGTCTATTTTGTTTTTGGGGAGAAAAGTGCTTCTCTATATCCCGTTCCATTTCTAGTTTACTTACTTCAACGAAACGCAGGTATTTGCGGATCATATAAAAGTCGGCGAACATTCCAACCAATTTGTGCATATCGTACTTATGCACGTATACGGAGTCTTGATAGTGCACATACCCGAGCTCTTTCAGCCGATCGCGAAGTAATTTTCGGTACTGACTTTTCTTTGCCGGTATGTCAAAAAGAACGAAGTGCCATCTGCCATCCCATCGTTTTGGAATCTCCGGAAGTATTTTCCACACTTCTGCTTCAGAGATTTTTCGTTTCCCCTTTTTGGTCGGAGCATATTTCCCATTTGTACGCTGAAGGTAGCCATTTTGTTCCATGAGGCGCACCTTCCGCACCAGCCGATTGCGTTCCGTGCGTTTGAGCGTTCCCAGCGTTTTAAATACGACCCCGAGTCCCGGGGCTACTGCAATTCCTACTATACATGTTCCTGCGGCGGCAATATCAAGAACAAAAAGTGCCAATTCTTTTCCCGTGTAGTCGCTCAATTTTTTGTCCGGATGCCTAAAGAACATAGACACTATTTTACCACGTGGTTGAATAGTGTCTATTCTGTTTTGATTGTCATCTAATGATCATCTAATGATTTTTTCGTCTTCCCCGTAAAAAATTTTTATTATTTCTGCCACCATCGGATCAAGCTCTGTAATGAATTCCGACGGGAGGTTCAAGGACCGCGTGCCGAAGATGCGGCGGCTCATTGCATAGGTCAGGTATGCTTTTTCTTTTGCCCGGGTGAGTGCTACATAAAAAAGCCGACGTTCTTCCTCGTCGTCCACGCGGTCGGAATCTTCTTTTTCATGCGGGAATAATCCTTCTTCCAAGCCGGTAATAAATACTGTTTGAAACTCAAGACCTTTTGCGGCATGGACCGTCATTAGTTTCACTCCGTTTTTCTTTTCGCGCGTTGCGGTATCAAGTTCGTCTTGGTCGGACTGAAGCGCAGATTCCTCAAGCAGTTTTTCAATTCCTTCGGGCGGTGCAAACACGTCGTACTTTGAAGCGACCGTCACCAGTTCTTTTAGGTTCTCCAGCCGTTCCGTATCCTCCGCACTGCCTTTTTCATACATTTTCCACATGCCGGATTCCACGATTGCATACCGCACGGCATCCGACGTTTTTTTCTGTTCTATGTTTTGTTTGATGCGAAGAAGAAGCGAGCGAAAGTCCAAAATCTTTTTTCTCTGTCCATCGGGAAGGCTTGTTTCTTGCCCCGCGGTTACTTTTGCCAAGGTCACTTTTCCTATGCCGCGCGACGGCGCGCCTATTGCTCGCACGAAATCAAACACAGAATCTTCCGAAAGTGCCGCACGGAGATACGATAGCGCATCTTTCACCTCTTTTCTTTCAAAGAAGCGCGTACCCAAGACTTGGTACGGAACGTCTGCGGCCAAGAACGCTTCTTCAAGAACGCGGGATTGGAAATTGGCCCGATAGAGAACCGCCATGTCATCTGCATCCCCCCCTTTTTTTATCAGCTGTTTGGCTTCATGCGCCACAAACGTCGCCTCACTGTTCTCGTCAGGAAAGCCCGCCACCGCGAGCTTATCTCCATCCTTGTTACGAGTAGTCAACTCTTTCTCTACACGCCGTATGTTTTTCGCTATTGCATCGTTTGCCGCCGCGATAATGTTTTTGGTGGAGCGGTAATTTTCGGTTAACAGCACCGTTTCCGCGCGCGGAAAATCCCGCTCGAAATTCATAATGTGCTCGATGGAGGCCCCTCGCCAGCTGTAAATATTTTGATCGGCATCCCCTACCGCCGCGATGTTGCCGTGACGCGCCGCGAGCATCTTTACAATCTCGTACTGCACGCGATTCACATCCTGATATTCGTCCACATGCACATGGGACCACGCATTTTGGAAGTAGTCGCGCGCTGTCGCATCCGTCCTCAAAAGCGTGTGTGCGGTAAGGAGGATGTCGTCAAAATCAAGCGCCTTCTCTTTTTTCAAGGCCGTTTGGTACTTCTCCCACACCTCTCCTATCGCTTCATCTATATAGGAAGAGGCGTAGGAGTTTCTGAACTCTTCAAGGCCGACCGCATTTCCCTTATGCCTGCTCATGACGGAAATGACACGCGACGGCTCGAGCTCTTTTGGATCAAACCCCGCGTCTTTTATTGCCTCGCGGAGAACCCGCGTGGAGTCTCCGCGATCAAAGATGGTGAAACGGGACGGGAGCCCCATTTTCCGATGGAACGTTTTGATAATTGCGAGCGACAATCCATGGAATGTGCCAACAAAGGGTTCTGTCTTGGGCGCGTCAAATGGAGACAAAGACAAATCAGCTCCGAGAAGCTTGGTAACCCGCTCTTTCATTTCGCGCGCGGCCTTGTTGGTAAAAGTAACCGCAAGTATCCGCTCGGGCGAAACGCCCGAGCGGATCAGCTCCGCTATTCTGTGCACGATGACTCGCGTTTTCCCCGCGCCAGCTCCGGCAAGAATCAAAAGCGGCCCTTCCTTATGAAGAACCGCTTTCTTCTGCGCGTCATTCAGTCCGTCCATTTCCGGACTATACCATTTATGTTTCCGAAAAAGGAAAATAATTTTGGAAACACGCGTGTCGAACAATTATGCTACGAGCGCAACACCCCTGTCTCGAAGAAGGCCAGTGCGCTCACATTATTGACGGTTTCCACTAAGGAAGGGTTTGGGAAACCGTTGGTTTCCCAATGTACTGTGCGCGAAGCGTCCTACATACCCCGCGCGAGCGGAGCGAGCGAGGGGACAGCACAGCTCGCGTGGTGGTTGATTCAAGAAAAATGTTTTTAGAGGGCGCAGCGGCATAGAGAGGCGGCATGCCCCAGGAGCAACCGGAGTAAACTGGCTTTTTCTGCCTTTTTCTTGTCCACCATACTTTCAGAAAGATGATTGACTGATGAAGAGGGATGGGTATAGTGGGGAGATACCGACTACCTGTACGTCAGAATAAGGCTCTATTAAGCCATTTGCTGTTTTGACCGTTTTGCTCCCGAGCGGGACTGCTTATAGAAAACAGCCCTCAATCGCCTACCGGTACCAATTTGTCCTTCCGGAAGGCCACAGAAAGAAACCTCTTGGCGATAGCCGTTGCCGTGGCTTTTCTGTTGCTCATAAGCCCCGCTTCCGCGCGGGCATTTTCATTTTTTGAGACCATTAAAGATGTTTTGGGGTCGGTGGCGGATGCCGGGTCGTATTTCTCTATTCCAAGCGCCAAAACACCGGTTCTGCAGGCGGCCATAAACTTGAACCCGACTGGCCGCGGAGGCGGCGATATTACCATTGTAGGTGATGTGGCGCTTCTGCCAGAGTCAGGTCCCGAAGGCACGACGGCGGATATCGTCCAAAAACCCGCATCCGATCAGATTTCGCTCTATGTAGTTCGGGAGGGTGATTCTCTCTCGCAAATCTCCAAGATGTTTGGCGTTTCCGTCAATACCATTATGTGGGCGAACGACCTGAAACGGAGCATCGATATCCACCCAGGGGACACCCTTCTTATTTTGCCGGTGAGCGGTGTCAAATATACGGCCGTTAAAGGAGACACGGTAGCAAAAATCGCCAAGCGTTTCGGTGGCGATGCAGAGGAGATTGCAAATTTCAATAACCTTACCGATCCCCTTGCAGTCGGAACCGAAATTATCATTCCGGACGGCGAACTGGCGGCTGCCCCGGCGGCATCCTCAAGGACAACTATTTCCACCCGCCCGCTTTCTCCCACAGGTAACTCCCAGCAGGTTGGCTACTACCTCCGCCCTCTTATCGGCGGTACGCACACACAGGGAATCCACGGCTATAACGGTGTTGACATCGCGGCGCCTGTGGGCACGCCTATCATGGCATCCGCCGACGGAGACGTGATAGTTGCAAAAAACAGCGGATGGAACGGAGGGTATGCCAATTACGTGGTTATAAAACACGGGAACGGGAGTCAGACTCTCTACGCGCACAATTCCAAGGTCATCGTCTCTGTTGGTCAGAGGGTGGTCCGAGGTCAAGTGATTGCCTATGTCGGCGCAACCGGTAATGCGACGGGTCCGCATATCCACTTTGAGATACGAAACGGAATCAGAAATCCGTTCTGAACGCGCAACTCATAACGTAAAACGCCGGAAAAGGTTTTTTTGTTACGCGTTCCAAACACCTTAAGGCGTCGCCTTAAGGTGTTTGAACGTCGGACGTCTAAATATGGAAGGGTTTTTTTGCCTCACGTTCTATGCTTCACGTTACGTGTTTCGGAATCTTGGCCGGTATTGCAGCGCTTCAAGAACATGCGCGTCCCGCACATTTTTTTCTCCGGCTAAATCCGCAATGGTGCGCGCGATGCGCAATACTCTGTGATAGGAGCGCGGCGACAGATTGAGACGTTTGGCGGCGTCTGTCAGCACTTTCTTGGTTTTAAGCGGTATGCCCACTGTTTCATCAAGCACTTTTGATGGCAGTTCGCTGTTTGTTGCGGCCGTGAAGCCCAATTGATGCGCGCGCTTTTTCTGTATATCGCGGGCTTTGAGAACCCGTGCACGGATTTTTTCACTTAATTCGGCATCGCCGCGCCGTTCCAATTTTTCATGCGGCACGAGCGGTACTTCCATCCATAGATCCACCCTATCTACTATCGCGCCGGACAATTTTCGTTCAAACCGCGCCTGCTCGCGTTGGTCCGCGTATTGGCTAGGCGGGTTCATCGCCGCGATTAGCATGATGTTTGCGGGAAATGTTATGGAGCCAGCGGCGCGCGAGACGGTGATGGAGCGGTTTTCGAGCGGCTCCCTCAAGGCTTCAATCGCACGCCGGTCGAATTCGGGAAATTCGTCCAGAAATAATACGCCGCGGTGCGCCAAGGTTACCTCGCCGGGCCGGAGCGCATTTCCTCCGCCCACCAAGGCGACGTAGGAAGAGGTGTGGTGCGGAGAGCGCACCGGCGGTGTTGTGATCAATGTTTCTTTGAGTACTCCCGCGAGCGAATGAATCGCGGTTACTTCTACCGATTCTTCAAACGACAGGGGAGGCAAGATGCCGGACAGCGCGCTCGCAAGCATCGTCTTTCCGGTTCCGGGCGGTCCTACGAACGATACGTTATGCCTGCCTGCGGCCGCTATTTCCAAGCCGCGCTTGGCGGTTTCCTGTCCGTGGATGTCGGCGAAATCAATCTCTGCTGTGTCGGAGCGGGCGTGTAGCTTAGTGTGCGGAACTTTGGCAAGCGATGATTCTCTGCGTACGTGCGCAATCACATCCGAAAGAGAACGTGCGCCATATACGACTATGCCAGAAACCAAAGCCGCCTCGGCGGCGTTTTCTTTCGGGACAACGATGGCGCGGAGCCCGGCTTCTTTCGCCGAGAGCGCCGCTGGCAAAGCGCCGCGCACGGGGCGCAACGTGCCGTCGAGCGCAAGTTCTCCTAAAAACGCCACCCCCTCGGGGTCAAAACTGATTTCTTCCGCCGACAAGAGATATGAAAGCGCCATTGACAGATCAAAGACCGCGCCTTCTTTTTTGATATCGGCGGGAGCCAGAGAAATGACTATCTTGTGGTTATATTGTTTCGGCGAGCGGAAGCCCGAATGTTTTATCGCCGCCGAGATCCGATCTCTCGCTTCCTCAACCGCTTTGTCAGGAAGTCCGACAACGGAAAATGCGTATAAAGTTTTTGGTGTTACATCAGTTTCAACGGTAACCAGCGCCGACTTAGGAAAAGCTGGCTGGATACTGAAAACTTTTGCGAACATACGCACAAGTATAACAAAAGAACCCGCTCCGTTCTTACATGCGCTCCTTCTCTCGGAGCTTATACCATTAATGGTATAGGTAGCGAAGGGAAAAAAGATTTGAAACGCCGTCAGAGCGGCATGTCCATGTGCGCCTTGCAGGTGCGCGCCGCGGGGTTTGCTTTCAAACGGTCAAGCTCTATGTCTTCACCGGACACTTCGCAGACGCCGTAGGCGCCCTCGTCCATTTTTTGAAGTACTAGAATCACGTTATTCAATCTTCCTTCAAGTTCATTCGAGGCTGCATTTTTATCATGCATTTCTTCAAAAATATCCGCATTATCATTTTTGTCAGGCCCGAACTCCTCTCCTGCCGGTTTTGCAGGCATCCAATCCGAGGGATTTGCGGGGTTGCGTGCGCCGAGACCCTCGAGTTCATTTTCGAGGAGTTTTTTCTCTCCCATGAGCTGTTTTTTGAATTCCGCCAATTGTTCGTCCGAGAGCATGAAGGCCATCATATCCTTTACCCGCGCAAGATTCAAGGTTGTCCGTGCCCTACTCGCGAGCGAGTGAGGGAAATTAAAAAGTCCGCTTTTTCATTTTCGAACGAGCGAAGTGAGCAAAGATACACGGAGACTGCCTCCAGGTATCTTTAACGTGGCGTCTGCGAGGTGGAAAGTCGCGTCAGGATTTCTTTGAGAGTGTTTTCGTTCGTGGTGATGACAAGCGTACGCTGGTTCGCGAATGCGTAGAGTATTGGCCACCCGTTCATGCGTTCGCGGATGTCAATATTCTGAAATACGCGGTCCGTAAACGAAGGAGCGGGTATGCGGGGGGCATTCTCCGGTGCGAAGAACGCGCCTAAGGATTCTGCCATCTGTTTTTCCCACGAGAGCATCGCGTCAAAGGCGATGTCATACGGCGAAACAACAATGATAAGGAATGGTTGGTTCGTATTGAACGCATGTACCCCGACCATGATCTTCTGTGCGTTTCTGGAGAGTGCAGAGGGCGCATCCAGAAGTTCAAGCGTTTTCTCCGCGGACAGCGCTGTTTCGTTTTTCATGACCGCAAGTTCCGCGATGTCACCCAAGGAAAGTTGTACCTCTTCGCGCGCCGCAGACAAGGTATCTGAAAGTTTCTCGCCCTCGCCGAGTGAAATGGGAATCTGTTTGTTTGCCGCAATCAAACCTTGTGCGGAGGCTGTCACTGGGGGTTCATTGCGGGAAAGAAATACGAAAGAAAGGGCTCCGATGCCTGAAATCACCAAAAGTGCGGCGATCCCGATGACGATCGTGGGCACCCAGTTCTTTTTTCCCGGCGTGCTTTGCAGTGGCTCTTGACGCAGTACCTGTTCCCGCTCTGCTTTTACGACCGTGGAAAGTGTCGCCCCCTGTTTTTGCATCGCGTCGCTCATGTCGCCCGCATACGTGCGTATGTGTGGTAGGTCGCTCAGGTTTTTTGGGGGAACCATCGGTGCTGGTTTTGGGACAACCGGAGGCGGTACTGGTTTAGGAATTGGATTCGGAATCGGCGCCGGTGCGGGTTTTTTGATTTTTATTTCCTCGGAGAGGAGAATATCATTCAGCGATATGCTTCCCGCCGCGATTGGTTCTGGCATAACCGCGGGTCTCGCCTCGCCTATGACGTTCGGTATGAAATCTCCTGGCAGTGACGGTGGCTTTGGCGTGATATCCGCGTTTTGTGGAGGTATAGGAAGCGTAGGAGGTTTTGGAGGGGCAAGTGGTGTAGGAGGTGCAGGCGGTATAGGAGGTTTTGGAGGGGCAAGTGGTGTAGGAGGTGCAGGCGGTATAGGAGGTGTTGGAGGCGTGGGAGGCGCGGGAGGAATTGGTGATGGTGTCGGATGAATCGGCAGTTCTTGAGGCAACACCTGTTCATGTTCCATCTCCACGGTCGTGGAGATGGCCCCCTGTTTTTTCATCGCGTCGCTCATATCCTTGGCATACGTGCGTATGCGCGGCAGATTGACGAAGTTTTTTTGAGACGGCACCGGCACCGGTTTTGGCGCGACATCCGCGCTGTGCGGAGGCGCGGGAGGAATAGGTAGCGGTGCCGATTGAGCCGGTGTCGCGTCTGAAGCAGATTCCTTCGGGTTCTCTCCGATTTCCGACTGGTCTCGGAGTTCCGTTCTCGTGTCCCCCGCAGTATCAGCGGAGGTCGCGGTTTTCGCGGGGCCGATTGTTTTGTTCTCCTCCATATCTCCGCTCTCCATTATGCGGTGTCTCGGAGGGTTTCAATCCTTTGCGTGTGGCAAACTCCGGATCAATCATCTTGATGGAGAGATTCACGCGGCCCTGGTCGTCGATTTCTTTCACCGCAACCTTTACCACATCGCCCACCGAGAGCGCTTCCTCAACGGTGGCAATTCTGAACGGAGCAATTTCAGAAATATGCACCAACCCTTCGGTCTTTCCGCCGAGTTTTACGAATGCGCCGAAATTCATGAGGCGCGTGACCGGCCCCTCCGCGGTATCTCCTACTTTCCAAACACGCGTCATTTCCCTAATCATGGCGGCCGCCTTTTCGGGGGCATCGCCGATGCCGGTTATGAAGATTGTACCGTCGTCTTCAATGGAGATACCGGAGACGCCCGTTTCCTCTTCCACTTTTTTGATGTTTTTTCCTGACGGTCCGATCACGATGCCAATCATGTCTACCGGAACTTTCAGTGAAACGATTTTCGGAGCGCGCGGTGACAAATTCGGCCGCGAAGCTGGAATGGCGGCGAGCATGACATCAAGAATCTTGAGTCGCGCCGCTTTTGCCGCGCTCAAACCCTCAATGAGCGTGGGCACCGGTACGCCTTCCACTTTGACATCAAGTTGGATTGCCGTGATACCCCGCGCGGTGCCGGCCACTTTGAAATCCATATCGCCGTGTTCGTCTTCCGGTCCCTGGATGTCGGTCATAATCGCGTATCGCGACGGACTATCGTACATGATGCCCATCGCAATGCCCGCAACCGGAGCGGTGATTGGCACGCCGCCATCCATCAAAGCGAGAGTGGACGCACACACCGAACCCATTGACGTAGAACCATTTGATGCAAGTGCTTCGGACACAAGCCGGATAGTATAAGGAAATGTTTCTTTCGGCGGGATGACCGCGACGAGAGCCTTTTCTGCGAGCGCTCCGTGCCCTATCATGCGGCGATTCATCCCGCCGAGGCGGCCCGTTTCCCCGACTGAAAACGGCGGAAAATTATAATGATGCATAAAGCGTTTTTTTCTCTGGTTTTCTTCTATTGAGTCAATGAGCTGTGCATCGTCGGGCCCTCCCAAGGTCAGCGCAGAAAAGATGTGTGTTCCGCCGCGATAGAAGATGCCCGAGCCGTGAAGAATGGGTGAAACCCCGCCCGCCTGTGCAAACAAAGGCCGTAGTTCATCCATCTGGCGCCCGTCGATCCGCTTTTTTTCGTCAATTGCTTTTTCTCGCATCAGTTTTTCAAGGCGTTCTTCAAAGTACTGCGCCGCCATCTTCGCATCGTCAGGCATCGTTTCCACTACTTTTTCTAAAAACTCTTCTTGGAATATGAGGATGTGAGCTTTCCCGGCTTCGCCGGTGTACATCGCTGATTCAAACCGCGATTCGAATTTCTTGAACGCATCAACGATTTCCGGTTTGATGGTTCTGTCGGGAACGGGCCGCTTTGTTTTTCCAAGAACGCCGATGAGGTCGTGCTGGAATTTCTGGATTTTTTCTATTTCCGCCATTCCCGCCGCAAATGCCTTGCCAAGCAATTCTTCCGAAACTTCTTTCGCGCCGACTTCTGTCATTGTGACACTGCCGTCTTTACCGCAGAGTAACAAGTCCAGCTCCGCCTCGCCATTACTCCGCTCTTCAAAGGTTGGGTTTACGATGAGGGCATCATTCCCTTTTTTCTTTCCGATACGCACTGCTGAAACCGGCCCGCCCCAAGGGATGTCTGAAGTTGCGAGCGCGATTGAGGCGCCGATGACGCCGAGCGTGTCCGGATCCTCCGTATCTATAGAAAGGACCGTTGCAATTACCTGTATATCAGTGCGGATTGCGGGATTAAAGAGAGGGCGGATAGTTCTGTCTATGACGCGTCCGGAGAGAATGGCATCGTCCGAGGGTCTGCCCTCGCGGCGCGGGAACGAGCCCGGAATTCTCCCTGCCGCATAAAACTTTTCCTCGTAATCAACAGTGAGCGGGAAGTAATCCATGTCTTTCTCTTTCTTCCCCATTACTGCCGTGATGAGAACCATGGTGTCGCCGTAGCGAAGCAGAACCGATCCGTTCGCCTGTTCGGCGAGGTCGGTGAAGGTGGCGGTTAATGTCTTGCCCCCGATGTCAAGGGAAAATTCTTTTTTTGTCATTTCTTAGGTTTTTAACCCGAGATTTTCAGATTTCAGAGGTGAATAGTTTCACTCCTGCATATCCGCAAACCTCGGCTGACTAATGGAGGGAGTGTATCAAAAAACCGCCCCTTTGTCAGGGGCGGAAAATTTCTATTATTTTATTTTCTCTTAGTTTCGATGGACTTTATGGCGGCCTGTAGGGCAGCGTATCTACCCCATTCACCCTTTACTTGTGCGTCGTTACTTTCTCGGTGCAAGTCCATCACTTTTGCCTGCTCTCTGGTCCCCCCAACATGGTCTCCCATAGGTTTTATTTAGCTTTTACGAGATAATTATCAAGGTCTGGAAAGGGTCTGTCAATCCCCATCGTACTATCTCAATAGCTTGGAATCACCCCACTATCCGACGTCGGATGTCAGGTATTTGTATACCCCATGATGGACTTCGTAAGTCCATCATCCCTATGGACATCGAATGTCCATAGGGAAAGTTGAAAATTGAAAACTCCCGCCAGTTCCATATATGGAACTGGCGGCTCTTCGTATTATTCGAGCTGTTATTATTCATACAAAATTCGTATTTTATTTCTCGTCCGTGTCGGAGCCGACCACTTTCGGCTGGTCCTCTTCTACATCTGGTTCAAGCTCCGGCTCGCCTCCCCCCATGATGGAGGAGAATGCGAACCGGGACGGCGTCATGAGGAACTTTTTAGATTCGGCTGACATATCAATGAAATCATCAGCCGCTTCCTTAAGGCGCGCGGAAGACGATTTGCCGAATGCAATGACTTCGGCCTGCACTCCAACGTTTTTAAGATATTCCACGAGAGGCACAAAATCGCCGTCTCCGGTTGCGAGAACGACTGCGTCCAATTTTGGCGCGAGCTTTGCGGCATCAACTGCCATGCCGACGTCCCAGTCGGCCTTTTTCGCTCCGCCATAGAATATCTGGAGATCCTTGGTTTTTGTCTCAATGCCTATCTTTGTGAGCGCATCGAAGAACGCTTTCTCTTCGCCGGATTCGGTGGTGACGACATAGGCGATTGCACGGACGAGGGTTCTTCCTGCGACGGCTTCCTTGAGAACGTTTGCGAAATTGACTCGCGCGCGATAGAGGTTTTTTGCGCTGTGGTACAGATTCTGCGTGTCTATGAAAACGGCGACCCGCTGTGCTTTGTGTTTTATAACTGCCATAAAATTAGTGGATAGTTTTTAGTGAATAGTTCATAATAAAAAATAAAGAAGATTTTAAATATCGACCAAAGTATAGAGTGTACCGCAATTAATTGAAAAAGTAATCAGTGGCCACACTAGCTCGCGCTATTTCCTCATGTTTGGTACCATATCTTTCAGCTAGTTTTGTGCGTAACTACAGCTCTCTTAATAGCGATTTTATTCCCACCATCTTCTTGAAAATACAGACCCGGGCGCATAACTTTTTCGATGATAGAAGTTTCTCGGGAAGAAGAACCCGTAACATCCGCATGGAACCGACCATCAATTCTGTATTCTATTTCCCCATCCGGAAGAATTGTTTTTATAGACAGATGAGAAATTTTTGCTAAAAACGCATCGATTTTTTCCCTTAATTGACGTAATTTTTCACCCTTAGGGACATCCCTTACGCTAATATCAGATAGTATAATAGTACATTCTGTGAGTAATGTTACTTCCGATTGCGATAATTTTTGCGACTTCGTAAGGATTTCTATCGCTTGCTGACTTTCGTAACTGATACGATGACCTCCACTCCACTTCATTTTTTCTATTTTGGCTCCGAGTTCCTCTAGTTGTTGTATGAACAACCTTCCTTTTTCAGAACCCGCAACTGATTCGATTTCGCTGTGAATTCCAAGAATACTTTCACCGAATTGTTCTGGTGGTTCTTTTTTTGAACTATCACGGTCACTAAAACCTTTGCCGATTTTTTCTAATTCTTCCGTCAGTGCATCCTTTTTCCCAGAAATTTGTCGTAGTTCTGCCTTTAGTGTGGCTTCTCTCTTTTGAAGCTCACTCAGTCTATGAAAATCTTTTGCATTCTGGCTGGTAACTGAATCTTCGCGTACTTTTTCTAATTTTTCCCCCCACTCTCGTTCTCTTTCGTTTAGTTGTGTTAGTTCAGTCTCGAGTTTTGTTCTACGGTCGTCTCCAGAAGACTCATTTATCACCGGTTTTTTTGCTGAATCAGTAACATTCTTTGGTTCTACGGTTTTAGTACTAGCTTCTCCTCGTAGAGCCGTGCGAATAGCTCCGATACGTTCTTTTGTAGGGCGCGCTCGCTCTCCCGGCTCATATGTAGCACCGAGATCCACTGTTACTTTTTTCTTTGCCGCATCGAGGGCTTTTTGCGCCTCATCGATATCCCGCTGCCTCTCTCGAAGCTTTTTGCGCGCCTCAAAGATACCGCCGATGTTGGGTTTCCATCCTCCGTTCATAGAGTTCAATATATCCAACTTTATCTCATTCGGTTCTTCTTACTCGTCTTTCTGTGGGGGATTGTGCTGTTTACGGGGCACAATGAGATTTCTGTTTTGGCCCTCTGACCATGGAGGCGGCGTTCTGGGTCAGTAATCTCGCATCAAGAGGGCTAAGACGTTCTCCTCTCATACTGGTGCTTATTATTTTTTAAGTCCCAAGCTTCGCACAACGCGGGCGTATTCCTTCATGTCCGACTTCTCAAGGTACTTGAGGTGGCTTCTGCGGTCAGCGACCATTTGGAGAAGGCCCCGGCGTGAGTGTTTGTCCTTCAAATGATCCTTCAAATGGATTGCCAATTCGTTGATTTGCTTGGTCAAAAGAGCCACTTGGACGGCCGCGGAACCCGTATCCATGTTATGTTTCTGAAGCGCCTTTATAGTCCGTGTTTTCTGGGTTTTCGTAAGCATGGGTGGCACTATACCACGGCTCTGCTTATTTTGCAATGGATTTACCTAGCCCGATGCTTGTATTGAATTGAGTCTATTTGATCTTCAGATATGTATGTAGCTCGGAATAAACGTCCATGCCAGGTGTTTTCTCGATGTAGTTTTCGAATTTTCTCGCGGGCAAATCCAAATTGTTCCCCAGTAGGCTCCACAACTAGAGTATCGTTCGCTACATGAATCACTTCCCCTTCAATATCCTCACGATCTAGCGTACGGACCAGAACTCGTTGCTTTGTCCATATTTTGGTTCCGGCAATGACATATGGCTGAACTCCTACTTCTTGCAGTGCATGAGTTGCATCCTCGCGCCGTTTTGTAGCGATAGTGCTCGCGGCAGCGCGGGCCATTTCCAGCCCGCGCGGCTGCTTTGAAACTTCCGCCTTTCTAGGTTCCATATTCCTATACTTTCACGTTCAGCCCGAGCTGTCCATGAAAATATTTTGCGAAGTATACTGGGATGTATGCCCATTGAAAAGCTCAAGCGAGAATTTTTGGAGTATCTGGAGATAACCCGCGGGCGGAGCGTAAAAACCATTGAAAATTATGACCGATATCTTAATCGGTGTATCGGATTTATCGGAGCACGGAAACCGGAAGATATAACGGAGGAAAAAATCCGCGAGTTCCGGCTGTGGTTGAACCGTCAGACGGGCACCGCAGGGACGATGAAACGAAAAACCCAGAATTATTACCTCATAGCCTTGCGCGCGTTTCTCAAATTCCTTGCGAGAAAAGGGGTCAAAGCCCTCCCGCCGGAGCGCATAGAGCTCGCGAAGGTCGCGGAGCGTTCGCTTGACCTCATTACATCCCAAGAATTGGAACGCCTCCTCAAAGCGCCCTCCGGGGGCGACCTCAAATCGCTTAGAGACCGTGCAATTGTGGAACTTTTATTTTCAACCGGTCTTCGCGTATCGGAATTGTGTGCGCTCAATTCCGATATTGATCTTACGCGGGACGAATTTTCAGTTCGCGGCAAAGGTGACAAGGTGCGAGTAGTCTTTCTCTCTCCTTCCGCCAAAACTGCCCTTTTTGCATACCTCAAGGCAAGGAAAGATATGGAAGAGCCGCTCTTTGTAAGTTACGGCAGAGGCGGGAGTGCCGGAGGACGCCTCACTCCCCGCTCCATAGAACTTCTTGTAAAGTTTTATGCAACCAAAGCCGGCATCACAAAAAAAGTGACTCCTCATGGCTTGCGCCATTCATTCGCAACGGATTTACTGGAAAACGGCGCAGACTTGCGAAGCGTGCAGGCGCTCTTAGGCCACGCAAATATTCAAACAACGCAAGTCTACACGCACGTCACCGACAAGCATTTACGAGAAATACACAAGGCCTTTCACGGCAAACGGAGACACTCTTAGGCCGCTTTTTTCTTTTGATTGTATCGAATGATGGCAGCACCCCCAATCGCTGCTCCAGTGACAACTGCTGGAATCCCAGCAGCCAGATACCATAGCGTTCCTGCACCCAAATCCGCGATGGCATTATTAACTGTAAAAATACCGGGTTTTTCGCCGCGATTTGCTCGTACCAAAGCTGGTACATTCAAAAGTGCAGAGTTCAAAAGTGCACTCCTAAAACTCGTCTTCTTTTCTTGTGCGAGATTTGCCGACGCATTCAAAGCGCCCGGGTTTTCCCGTCTGCGGAATCTCTCTTGTGCCTGAATTACTTCACCCATATGACTATTATAACATACCTCAAGAGGAAAAACCAGCACTGACATTGCGTTTCATGGCAAAAGAAGAACAAAATGAGAATGAATGATTAAGAATCCTGCCAAGCCCTAATTTTTTTATTTATTCTACTTATTTTGTTCCCCAAGTATCCTCCCGCCACAGTCCCCCCAATAGTTCCTAGTGGGGCGGTATGGAATAAAACATCAAAAATCATTCCTGCGGTCATTCCCGGTCCTACACCTGACAGTATCCCCATTGCTCTTTTAAGTACTCTCCTTTCCTCGCGGTCTCTGTCGCTTAAGGTTTCAAGAGGTGCGTATAAAAGTCTCTTTTCACCTTTTTCACTCATAGACTAAACATTATACCCTTAATCTAGTTTTCCTCATACCCCATTTCTAGGATCTTTCAGTCTTCCACAATTTGTACAGTAGCTTCTATTAAAGCCATCTAACTGCCAAACGCATTCGCCGCTTTTAGGAGCTGAACCCGATATACACATACCAATACTCATTTCTGTAAGGCTTTTTAGCGCGGCTAGCTCTGGCGCGGCTAGCTCTACTGTTCCGGCCACTTTGGCTCTTTCTAGTGTTTCGTGCCCGAGATTCATGAACCCTCGCACTGTACATCCGCCTCCATAGAATGCAATGGTTTTTCCTTGATACTCTATACTCAATACTAGATACTGTTTAGATGCGCCTTATTTCTTGGAATGTAAATGGTATACGGGCAGTGCATAATAAAGGGCTTTTTGTTCCCTTTATTGAGAAGCTCAAACCAGACATTCTTTGTTTACAGGAAACGAAGGCAGAGAAAGGGCAGGCGGTTATTGATTTGCCGGAATACGAAGAGTATTGGAACTCTGCCGAAAAAAAAGGATATGCAGGGACGGCGATTTTCACAAAACAAAAGCTCCTTTCAGTTTTGCTCGGTTTTCCGGAAGAAATAATCAAAAAATTTAATCTGAAAGACGGATACGGAGACCCGAACAAAGAAGGCCGCGTCATCGCGGCCGAGTTTGAGAAATTTTTTGTCGTGAATGCGTATACGCCGAACGCGAAACCCGACCTCTCGCGTCTCTCCATGCGCCACGCGCACTGGGACCCTGCTTTCCTCGCGTATGTAAAACAACTCGAAAAGAAAAAGCCGGTTATTTTCTGCGGAGACCTGAACGTGGCGCACACGCCGGACGATTTGGCGAATCCGAAAGCGAATGAGGGCGAGCATGGGTATACAAAGGAAGAGCGCGAGGGCATAGATAAAATAATCAGTGCCGGTTTTGTGGATGCATTCCGCATGTTTACGAAAGGCAATGGCCACTATACGTGGTGGAGCCACTTTGCAAACGCCCGCGCGCGGAATGTCGGCTGGAGAATAGATTATTTTTTCGTGAGCAAGGCGCTCAAAAGAAACGTGCAGGCCTCTACCATCCATCCGGAAATCCTCGGCTCCGACCACTGCCCGGTGGTTCTGGATATTGATTTGCGTTGAATCTGCTTTATGGCATACTCTCTCGCATAAAGCGGTCTTGGCTGTTTTTTGTTTTCAACAACCATGGAATCAAGGACAAAACCGAACTTTTCAACCCAACCTGAAAAAAATCCCGTAGGGTGTTTCTTATGAGCGCGTTTGCCGCCCTTCTCCCGGGCGCAGGCGGTCTTTCTGTAGCTGAAAAGAACTCTGCGCCGCGGTCTTCTATTGAAGAAGCTATTGCGAATAGAATAATCGAAAACAAAGCCAGAGCGCTCATTACAACCATAGGTGCTCAAGTGAGAGCAGTAGACTCGATGAGAACCAAGCTTAATGATGTAGTCACCTCTTTGCCGGAAACTGCTCTTTCCGAGCTTGGCAAGCTTACTGATAGATTATTGGACGTACGAGAACAGTGCGAACAACTGCATAATACGGTGGCGTTCTTCGTCAACAGCAATTTCGTTAACCGTCCGGCTACACAGAAGGTCTCAAATGAGCTCTTACGGGATACACTCAATAAATTTTCCGGCACCAATGCCGGCTATGCCAAAGAAATAGTAGTAATTGGCGCTACGGCCAACAATTTCTATGACAAGTACGAGTCCGCGCGGCGCAGTCCCAAGAACTAGAACCCATCTCAAAATAAACCGCTATGCATAAAAACACTCTCGCTATGCCATTTATTTTGAGATGGGTTCTAACTCACGTGATGTTTTTCTAAAATCTCTGCAATTTTTTTCTCTTCCGCCTTTTCCCGCGCCTGCCTCCCCTCTTCCCCCCTCTCCTTCAGTGCCCCATCTTCCATGCGTGAGAGAACGAGTGTCTTTTCAGAGAGGTATTCGTTGGTGTTTTTCTCCGGGTCTTCCAACACTTCCTCAAGAAGCGCGGAGAGTATCCACCCAATTCGAGGTCCTGGCTTCTCTTCCATTATTTGCATAACGTCTTTTCCATCTATGGCGAGCATGGAGACTGAAATAGGGTCCCGAAGCGCCTGATCAACCATCGCCATGTATTTGCGCAGGCGAAACGGCTGTTCTTTGGGCCGTCCCGTGCCTATCCGGTCGCAGATGCGCAAGGAGAGCAAGTCTTCAATGTTTTCTGTGCCTACATTCGTGATGACACGGCGCACGGCCGAGAGCGTTATCTGATCCGGATCGGAAAAGAACATATGCCAGCGCACCAGTTTCACCGTTTTTTCAATAACATCTGCGGGGAAGCGCAAGTCTTTAAGTATTTTTTTAGTGAGCTTGGCTCCCACGACATCGTGTCCGTAAAAGGTCCAGTCTTTTTTCTCATCCGACCAGCGTCGTGTCTCCGGTTTTGCAACATCGTGAAAAAGAGCCGCAAGCCGGATGGCAAACGCCCACTTTTTATCCGCCGCGTGTTGGAGTGCACGGAGCAAATGTTCAAATACGTCAAACGAGTGCGCTTGATTCTGCGCGACGCCCATCCCCAGCTCCAGCTCCGGCGCGATATGTTTCAAAAGTCCCAGCCGCTGGGCCAGAAAGATACCCTGCATCGGCACATCCGTTTCAAGAATGCGGATGAGCTCGTCGCGGATGCGTTCTTTTGAAATTTTCGCAAGGTTTTCCGATTTCTTGTATATTGCGTCCGCTGTTTTTTGCTCTATCGCGAAGCCTAATTCCGCCGAGAGTCTTACCGCCCTCATCATGCGAAGCGCATCCTCTTCAAAACGGACGGTTGGCTCCCCTACCGCGCGTATGAGGCGGTTTCCAAGGTCTTTTTGTCCTTCGTGCTCGTCCACGAACTCCTCTGTTTTCGGACGGTATGCGATGGCGTTTATGGTGAAATCACGACGCTTCAAATCTTCTGAAAGCGAAACGCCGAATTCCACCGTGTCTGGACGGCGTGAATCCGAATACTCCCCTTCTTTGCGGTACGGCGTAACTTCAACCACCTTGAGAGTGGGATTGTCGGTCTCTGAAACGACACCCACGGTTCCGTATTCGTTTTCGTAAAACGTTTCGGTGAAAAGCGGTTGTATGTTCTCCGGCGTTGCGTTTGTCGTAATGTCCCAGTCTTTCGGTGTCTTCTCCAAGATCAAATCACGTACACATCCGCCGACGAGATATGCTTCAAACCCAGCTTCTTCAAGTGTTTCCGCAACTACCAGCACTTCTTTCGGTATCTCGAATTTCATAGGGACATTGTACGTTATTGTGGCCACAACTCTCGTCGCACCGGCGCGCTCCTCGGTCGCTGGCCTCGCCTCGCGATCCTTCGAAACTCAGGATATCGCTCCGGCCCGCACAAAACCAGAAAACGCTCCGCAGGGAGCGTGTTTCTGTGTTTTGTGCGCCCGCCAGGATTCGAACCCGGAACATCAGTTCCGAAGACTGATGTGATATCCATTTCACCACGGGCGCAGACGTTTACTATACGGCCTTGAGGGGCGAACTACCACCCGGTATTCAGCACATTCCTTGCAATCCTTTTAAAATTATGTTCTAACATTGAGATGCGATTCGAACAACCAACCCTTGAGGGGCGCCGTGACCAAGTGATATTTCGCACTCAAGTTAAAAACCAAGAAAGAGAATCCGCGCTTTATAACGCTATTCGCGCTGAAGCCGGAAAAGTCGCTTCAAGCATTACCGCCTCCCTTTCCGCCTCCCCGGTCGATTTTCCTGCCAAGGTGCGAATCAATTCAGATTCTCGAGAGGCCTTCCAAGCTTTTAGAAAATGGGCAGATCGGGTTTCTACACCAGCCACAGAAGAAGATCGGATCCATCCGCACAAACAATCCACATTCGATTTTTCAAAAGCTGATTTTCCACGTGCTTTTAGAAAACTACTTCATATCAGCCCAGGTGGCCGTGCCCCGCTCATCGTAGTTGCTGGGCATACTGGCGGATTTTCGAAGGCTCTTGTCGAGCAGGGCTTCCCCGTGATGCATACCGACGCCGACAAGAGATTCGCTACGTTGGAAAATTTCCCTTCTCTCTGTGCGTTTGCTCACGCAATTCCGGTAATTCCGAATGCTACCGCCTATGTTTCATTTGAAGGTTACCCTGCCTTCAAAGGAGCGCATGGGTACCTCACCCTTCTCAAATCAGTTGCGGAAACTCAGAAGGGCTGCGTGATGATGCACGGGCAACGGGTGTTTGAGCGGAATTTCTTTGCATCACTGCGCTATTTTTCCACTTTTTATAACACTCACGCCGGTATTTACATGCCCAAAAACGCTGAACACGTGTTTTTTGTGTTGCTGTCCACCCCCCGCGCTCGTGCCAAGGCGGTAGACGACCTCAAGGTTTTAGAGAAGTTACAAGTCGGGCAGATGCATCTTCCTGCGATCGCCAAGAATCTTTCCCTCACCCTTAATGAAACGCGGCGTTCCCTTGTCCGCATTCATATGGGATTTCTTTCCGGTAAGATCTACAACGGCTCTCACGAATCGGCGGCTAACGAACTTACTTTTTTGGCTCCTTCTCAAGACACACGATTGCCCCTTTTACATCAACGCTCTTCTTCAAAAGGTCTTTCCAAAGATCGCCTTTTGCTTTCGGGTGCTTCCCCATTGTTTTTAAAGTGAATTTCGAAGGCAGTTATGATATCCATTCCACCACAGGCGCGAGCGAGGAGCGTCGCGAAAGCTAGGCTTTCATGACGTCCGAGCGAAGCGCCTGCAAGGGCTCCTTACAGGCGCGTATGGACACTATACTATCTAGCTTTTGACTGGTGCGGGTAAGGAGACCTTCCCCGCACGTCGTCGCTCGGCAGCCGAAAGCTAGCTTTCGGCTGTTCTCACTCCTAGTGCGGGTAGGGGGAATCGAACCCCCGCCTGAATCTTGGCAAGATCCTGTTCTACCACTAAACCATGCCCGCAGTGTTTCCTATGTTTGCATAGTATTCCGCGCTCATCAACTCCTTCGGAGCTAAGCGAATCCATTCAAGTATTTTAACTTTCAGATAAGAACTGGATACGTAAATACTTCCCACTCCGTATCGAACCCTCTTTGTTTTATGCCGTCCTTGAATGAGGGTACTCTTGATAAAATTTCCCGTCTCCAAGCCAATTTCACGAGACCAATACTTGAGACACTCTTCTATGTTTAAATCAGGGTAATACAGAATAGCGGCCCTAATATCCTTTCTCTCAATACCACAGACCCGTTCAAGAAAACCGACGAACAGACGAAGCATATCCGGGTCAATATTCGCAATGCGTATTAGCCCTTTTGTTACCCTATCCCCCTCCCCCCAATACACCATTAAACCCGCAAGAAACAACGGGTGGTATTTAAAGAGCTCGAATTCTTCACGCGCCTCTTTCTGGGCCTGTTCGTAAAGGAGAGTCAGTCTTTCGCCTCTTGCCCTGTCCAAGCGAATTATTCTTACTCGGCTCTTTTCTTGTGCGATTGCCGTTAGGTTTTTTCTGATTTCTTTTGACCACTCTTCATGCTTGAACCATTCAGACAAGGTGCTCCGCGGGATGTTCATACGGGATTCTATGTCCGTATAACTTTTTCCACTTTTTCTCATTGCCATTACTTGATCTCGGTCTTTTCTCATATAAGTAATTATACAGGTATTGACGGGAGTTCGATATTACTTATGCACATGGTCTCGGCATTCATGATTGCCAATCCCCTTGTGGTACTCTAGCCATCATGGGTCCCGTTAGAGGCCGCGGTCGCGCAAGTTATAATCTAATAAACATGCTAAACGGTCGAGAATTATTTAATGCTTATTATGCTGGCCTGCGGTCAACGACCGCGACCTGCCTCTAAACGGGATGGACGACAAAAAACCATCGGAACCCGTACATAAATTCTGTGAACGGGTACTTATAGCCCAATCTAAAGACCTATTCCTTTTCGGTATGCATTCGGGTGGAGAGTTATCGGCATATGTTCTGACTCCAGACCATGCGAAACAGCTTTTGAGGGCACTACAGACAGAAATTAACAAACATGAATCGGCACACGGAGTATTGGAAGGGCGCCTCCCCAGCGATCCCCTTTTGAGCCCAATACAGGTTCAGAAACCACCGGAAGACACGGATAAAAAGTAACACATCGTCTAGTTTCACAAGAAACGCGTTTCACGTGAAACACTTGAATTTCTTTGGTGCCGCCAAAACATAGTCGTTGCACTCCTTGTTTCTGGGGACAACTCTGTGATTATGTGGATAAAGGACAAGATATGATGTCCTTAGACTTTTATGATTTTTTATAGAAATATCCTTATTATAAGCCATTTTATTAAAAAGTCCTTTAATTTTTGTACCTTAAACGTTTCACGTGAAACTATTAACACAGCGTTTCATATGAAACAATACCGTTAATGGCTAGGCATAATTTTCTTGGATCTGAAGGAGAAAAAATTGCTGGTGAATTTCTTGAAAACAAAGGTTTTGAGATTGTTAGCGTGAATTTTAGAAGACCATATGGAGAAATAGACATCATTTCACGTGAAACGTCAGGTAAATACAGGTTTATTGAGGTAAAGACCGTTTCATGGGAAACGGGACAAGATGGAGTTCCACATGAAACATACCGCCCGGAAGAAAACATGCACCCTATGCAAGCCAAACGGCTCATGC
>Ga0209542_10002335_pt1 | contig 42642 bp, 46 predicted proteins | sample RifCSPhighO2_01_FD_184028 | JGI IMG/M metagenome (GOLD analysis project Ga0209542, IMG submission 184028) | Soil microbial communities from Rifle, Colorado - Rifle CSP2_plank highO2_0.1 (SPAdes) (version 2) | ecosystem: Environmental > Terrestrial > Deep subsurface > Rock core/Sediment ... | reverse complement strand
GATGAATCGCAGACTCTTTTTTACTTTCAAATATTTTTCGATCCGCTGTCGCTCATACAAATTCAAATGCACAAATTCCTTCATAAATTCATTTTACAGGTGTTCGGATTCAAAGGTATATCTCCATCAAACAACAACAGAAAGGTACACGATGAACGGTAACGAAGCAGAAACTTTAGCAAATGCGGCGAGTGATGGGGCAGCAGAAGAAGCAGGAGATCACTCAAAGAAAGAGATGAACTTTGGGATAGCAATGGCCCCGGAGCGCATAACCATTGAGGTTTTGAAACAATTGATCCGTGATAATCCAGAGAAGATGACATACGCCTTTCAGGAATTTTTCAGACTGGCGGCGGGGCTCGCTCTCCTTCTCGGAGAAGACACTGTTCGGATCTTTATGAAGCGCCTCGACGATGACGAAAAATCTTTGCTTTTGAAGTATATGAGTTCATTGCCGTATCGCAGTCTTGATTGGCAAACATCCGTGCTCAAAACTTTTACTGATGAGACACTGAGAGTAAATTCTTCACTAGGAGGCAATCCGCTCCTTTCAGCGAATCTTTCATCTTTAATCAAACGTGAAGAAGCGCCGGCCCCCCTCAAGGACTTTCCATAGAGGGATAGCAGCAAAGTTACTATTTATCCAAGGGTTATCCCTTGGATTTTTATTTGGGTAGTTACATAGTTTCCAGCCTTCAGTTACTAGAAACTGGTAACGTGACTACGCAACTACCTCTTCAGCACCTTCTTCAAATAATTCCCTGTATAGCTTTTTTCCACCCTTGCCACGTCTTCCGGCGTACCCTTTGCCACGATCTGTCCACCCTTATTACCGCCTTCGGGGCCAACATCAATGACGTAATCGGCACTTTTAATAATATCCATATTGTGTTCGATGACCGCTACGGTGTTGCCTTTATCCACGAGCTTTTGCAAAATTTCGAGGAGCTTTTTAACATCCTCATAATGAAGTCCGATTGAAGGTTCATCGAGAAGATACATGGTCTTTTGAAAATGTGGTTTGTACAGCTCAGAGGAGATTTTCACACGCTGCGCTTCACCGCCGGAGAGCGTCGTGGCGGACTGACCGAGCTCAAGGTAGCCCAAGCCCACTTCATTGAGTGTGAGTAAGCGATCTGAGATCGCGGGGATGTCCTCGAAAAAAGTGAGTGCTTCTTCGACGGTCATATTCAACACCTCATAAATATTTTTATTTTTAAATTTTATCTCAAGCGTCTCTTTCATAAAACGCTTCCCTTCGCAGACTTCGCATGGCACATACACCGTCGGCAGGAAGTGCATTTCAACAGCAATCTCACCGTTACCCTGGCATGCTTCGCACCGACCACCTTTAACGTTGAAGGAGAACCTGTTCGCCTTCCATCCTCTTGCCCGCGCCTCAGGCTCCGCGGCAAAAAGGTCTCTGATAAAGGTGAATGCTCCCGTGTAGGTCACAGGGTTGGAGCGTGGTGTCCGGCCGATCGGTGATTGATCGATAAGAATAACACGGCCAATGTACTCAGATCCGGAAAAGGACGCGCAATTGTAGATGTTGGCGCTTCGATGTCGGCGCTCTAGACGCGCTTGCAGATTTTTGTGGATAACCTCGTACATGAGCGATGATTTTCCTGAGCCTGACACGCCGGTGATAAGCACAAGCTTGCCAAGGGGTACATCCACGTTCACATTCTTGAGGTTAAAGATATTCGCTCCGCGGATCATGAGCTTGCCCTTGTCTGTATCCCGTCGTTTCTTGGGAATTTCTATCTGTCGTTCTCCTCGCAAGTAGTCGAGCGTCAAGGAACCCGAAGTATTTTTCTTGGCAGTCAAAAGTTCGTTCAAATCCCCCGCCACCACGATCTCTCCACCATGTACTCCCGCTCCCGGCCCAATGTCTACCAGATAGTCGGAAGAAAAAATGGTGTCTTCGTCGTGCTCAACGACAATAATAGTGTTACCGAGGTCACGAAGATTAAGGAGTGTTTTGATAAGACGGTCGTTATCACGCGAGTGAAGGCCGATGGTCGGCTCGTCGAGCACGTACAGCGCCCCCACGAGGCCGGAGCCAAGCTGTGAGGCAAGACGGATACGTTGCGCCTCGCCGCCGGAGAGCGTGTGAGCGCGGCGGTCGAGCGAGAGATACTCGATACCAACGTTGATCATGAACTCAAGGCGACTTTCGATCTCTTTAAGAATGACCTTGGCAATATTTCTTTCTTTAGTGGTGAGATTAAGTTCAATAAAATACTTCTCTGAGTCTGCAATTGAAAGGGCCGTGAGCTCAACGATGTTAAGCCCAGCGATACGCACATAGAGCGCTTCTTCGCGAAGGCGAGCTCCTTTGCACTTCGGACACTTTTCTTCGCTATAGAAGAAGGCGGTACCGAGACCATTACACTCCGGACACGCTCCATAAGGTGAGTTAAACGAGAAAAGCCTCGGCTCGATCTCGGGATATGAATATCCATCCTTTGGACACGAAAACTTTGATGACATTAAAAATTGCTCGACTATGGTGAGGTATTTAGGCTCAATAGCCACGGTCGAGAGCGCCTTTGCAAGCTCGGGTTTTTTACTCTTACCCATTTTTTCCTCCACAGCACCATTAGCGCTTGAGATGATGATCTTTATAAGACCGTCGGACTCCTCTAGGGCCTTTTCAAGAGATTCTGAAAGGCGTTCCTCGGAGGATTTTTTATCTTCCTTGAAATCGGAAATACGAAGCCTGTCTACCAGCACGTCAATCTCATGACGCTTGTTTTTAGAAAGGATGATCTGTTCACGAAGTTTTTTACGTTCACCATCTACAAGCACTTCGCTATAGCCCTTGCCGAGGAGATCATACAACAACTGATAGTATTCACCCTTACGTCCACGAACCAACGGTGCGAAGATCTCGATGAAATCGCTTTTTTGTTTATGAGCAACGTCTATTTTTTCAAAAACGAAGTTCTTAATTTCCTCATTTGAGAGTCTTTTGATGGGCGTGTCACACTCAAGACAGTGCGGTGTGCCGATACGCGCGAATAGAATACGGAGATAGTCGTATATTTCAGTGATGGTGGCAACGGTGGAACGAGGGTTGTTCGAGCGAGACTTCTGGTCAATGGAGATGGCAGGCGAAAGTCCCGCGATCTCATCCACGTCAGGCTTCTGCATCTGACGGAGAAATTGGCGGGCATAGGAGGAAAGAGACTCTACATAGCGTCTTTGGCCTTCAGCGAAGATAGTGTCAAAAGCAAGCGAGGATTTTCCGGAACCAGAAAGACCGGTAAACACCACCATCTTATTGCGAGGCATTTCTACAGTTACATCTTTGAGATTGTGGGTCCGCGCACCCTTAACCACGATCTTTTCCGCGCCTGGATTAAAGCCTGTTTTAGTTGTTTTTTTGGAATCGCTCATAGGCTCTCGCCCCATGGATTGCTCCATAGGGATATGTATCGACTATATCAAGACATCAGTAGTTAGACAATAGTAGAGCGAGCATAACAGAAAATTTTTACCTAAATAGCCTGCGCTCTGAAAATTAAAGAACTTTTTAGGAAAATTGGGTTGTGTGAGCTTCTCCATTCTGATGGAGGGCGAGTTCCCAATTAGCTAGACAATAGAGGTTAGAAATTGGAAAATTGCTTCAGATGCGAGGCGCGAGCGAGTAGTGCAACCAAGCTGTATGAATATACTGCGCGTGGAGCACACGGAGCTCGCAACAAAGCAGATGAGGCAATTTTACAATTTCTAGAGTGATCTTTTGATTTCTCCGAGAATCTCATCGAGAGTAACTGTTGCTTTGATCAAAAACTTTTTAGCACCAAGCTTCTCTGCTTTTTCGAGGTCACCTTGTTGACCTAGGTTTGAAAGAAGGATAACTGGAATTGCACGCCACGCTGGATTAGTTTTAATTTTCTGTAGGATTTCAAAGCCGTTCATCCCCGGAAGTAGGATATCGAGAAGAATAATGTCTGGAATCTCTTTCTCAAGTGCCTTGAGTGCATCTTCACCATTTGTGGTATGAACCATGGTGCAGCTCTGTGTGGAGATTTTACGTGAAATTAAATCGGACAGGAATTTGTCGTCCTCAACCCACAATATTTTTTTACCTTTCAGTGAATTAGAAACGTTGGCACTAGAAGCTGCGGTGGCACCCTCTCCTCCAAGCTGAGCGCGAACCTTAACCAGCACTTCGTCGGGACTGAACTGTGCTTTAATAAGGTAATCTTTAACTCCAAGCGCCAACACCCTATTGATCTCAACAGGCTGCCCTGAATTAGAGATGATGATGACAGGAATGGGCTCAATCGCAGGATCTTTAACCTTTTCTTCCAGGATCTCATACCCGTTCATGCTAGGGAGTACAATATCAAGAAGCACCAGATCGGGCTTTATCTCTTTAATCTTTGTTAATCCCTCTTTACCATCACGAGCAATCGAGGTCTCATACCCCTCGTTGTTGAGTTTACGCATCAACACATCACCTAAAAACACATCGTCTTCAATTATTAAAATCTTTTTCATGTTCGCAATAAATTAGTATCTAAAATTATAACATATATTCAAACGTCTCAAATTGTTTTGAGTGTAAAATAAAACGTCGAACCCATATTTTCATTACTTTCAAACCAAATTTTGCCCCCGTGTTTTTCGATAATGCTTTTAACGATGAAAAGGCCGAGGCCCGACCCATCAGTCTGTACTTTTAGGGCATTGGTGGCACGGAAAAATCTATTGAAAACATTACGCTGTTCCATTTTAGGAATCCCAATGCCGTTGTCCTGCACAGCCACCTTTACGAAGCCGTTTTCAGACACAATACTGATATTTACTGTGCCAGCATCTCTTGTGTACTTGATCGCATTTTCGAGCAAATTTTGGATAACAGCCCGTATTTTTTCTGGATCAATGAAAACCTTCGGCGTATTTGGGTCACGCGTGGTGAATTGGATACTTATCTTTCTCTTGTTAGCCAACGGTAGGATCTCATAGAGCACATTGTCGAAAAGATCCAAGAGTTGTGTCTCGGTAAAGATATAATGGAATTTTCCTGACTCCACCCTATCCGCTCCCAGCATGTCATCGATGAGTGCGATCATGCGCTCGTTACTCTCATAGGACTTCATGAGAAATGTCTTCTGCTCAGTCGAGAGCGTTCCGAGCTCCTCATTGACGATCATGTTGAGTGTCCACTTGATACCGGAAAGCGGCGTACGAAGCTGGTGTGCCACCACTGATACGAATTCGCTTTTTCGCTCGTCGAGTTCTCGAAGTTTCTCATTCGCCCTGGTAAGTTCGAGATCTCGGCGGATAAGAAGCTTGCCACTCGCTTCCTGGGTTAAGAGGAGGCTTCGCACGTACTCAGTTTCGTTAAACTGCGGAACTATCTTGGTACGGAAAATATAAATCTCCATCCCGATAATAAAGATGAAAATAAAAACAGTTAAAGGGACATAGAAGTACAATTCCGTGTGATGTCCCATCGAAACCACTAACACAAGCATGAAAAACAAGCTGAGTGCCAGCGGAAACGTGAGGTAAAACACTGATTTAATTTTTGGAGACAATGCCATAGTTACTCGCCCAGCACCGCAATCACCACAGTCTCGTTATGGAACGCTGGATTACATTTGTTGATATTGCGTACCTCTCCACCAAGTGGCGCTTGCTCGCCATACGTATAGAAGCCTATAAGTGGAGTATTTTTCCCTACCGCCTCCTGAATTGCAGAGATCTCCTCCCCTGAACGCTCTCCGAAGAGCTTGTTGCGGGCTATGCAGTTGAAAATAATAACTCCTTTTGGCTGTGCACCGTCAAGCTGTTCCACAGCCTTTTGAGCTGCTTCCTTTGCAACCTTCACCGCTTCTTCACGGCTGCCAATCATGAGTTGAATTTCTGATCCTTCAGGAATCTCAGCCGCACACGTGATTGATCCTTTCTCGTCTACCGTAATAGGATCACGGATAAGCATTTCATCACTTCCTGCAGTCTTCATACCTAGTGGGTACGTAATCGCAAGCTTTGCAAGAGTTTCTGTACGAAGCTCCTTGGCTGCGTCTCCAAAGTAGTCGTCATAGATAGCAATCGCCGGTTTTCCGTCGAGCTCATGAAGCACTGAACCTTGAGATTTAGTAACCTTCTTTGGAACACCGATAGGGATCCATCCATGTTTTACACCGATACCGATTTTGAAGTTACCTACGAGCCCGAGACCCACCACAGCACCTGAATATACTTTATCGTTAACATACTGATAGGTTTTAACAAAAGCGAAATCGTCGCCGGCCGCTCCACCCACCACGGGGAAATGTTCGCCGAGACTGTCGAGCACTCCACGGACGATGTCCGCACCATTGCCGACCAGCACATCGGGCAACATGATAAAGGCATTAAGTGTCCCGCCCGCCTGACTTTTGACTGCATCAGCAGCCACCTTTCCGGCTGCGCGCGGACCTTTGGCGATATCCTCACCCACTCCGGCATAAAATTTAATTGAATCCGACTTGATTGCCATCACCGCCACTGAATTTTTCTTCATCGGGCCGTCCGTGGTAATTTCTCCTGCGGTAGAGCAACCAACCAGAAGCGCTCGCTTCGCAACAGAGCGCGCGCCAGCAAGCATTTTTTCCTGATCATATTTTGATGAGGCGAATACGATAAAAAGATTGGCGTCTGTCGAACCCAATCGGTCAAGCGCGTCTTGACACGCGTTCGCCCCGACGGTGTACGCGTCCTCTCCGAGACTCACCCCAACTCCGGTTTGTAGTGACATGAAAATATATGGTTTAGCTCGTAATAGAGACAGTATAGCAAGAAACGCTATGGTCTCTCTGTGGATATCAACATTAAAAAAACCTCACGTGCATTTCACACGTGAGGTACTTGGTTAAACAAAACGGTATGTTACTGACCCACTATTGGCACTCGAATTCTCAACGCTCTCAAGAGTCGCCTTCAATCCATGAGATTCAGCAATCATTGCAACAATTTCTGCAAATGAAAGCAGATCGAGAGGTTTGATGAGAAACTTATCATCACCATTATCGCGCCGCAGTGTGGTACCCCCTCTCCTAAAGAAAGCAGTACCATGATGTCTGACCCACACGCACTGATCGTCTTTTTGGAGTTTTGTCGGAACTTTTTCTCCTTCACAATCGATAATCATAGTTTTACGTGGTCAAACTAATCGACCAGTTTGCAGGGATAACGCTTTTCTTTCCCTTGCACCCGTTGATTCGGAATTGTTTTCGTAGCACTGTCACCTCGAGCTTTTTGACGCCGAAGATCGAGGCAACATCTTGGTCGGGAATTTGACCGAGGCAGAAACGGGCCTTTGTCATCCAGTCGCCCATCTCTTTTCGGTATTCAATCTTTCTCTGTCGGAATGCATTCAAAAGGCTTCCGAACCAGAATAATGCCGAAAAATAGATGTGTGGATGCTGTTCCTTGAATTCCATAGGAGAAAGATGTTCTTTCCCGGGCAGTCTCTCTATTGTTTGATCTCTGCACCAAAACGCTGCCTCCTTACCAGTCCTCTTGTCGAGGAGGTTGGTTGCTTCAAAACGTGTCTTGCACCGGGGACACTCTGTAGTGAAGTCGTTGAGATCTCGTTTGAACCCAAGGATTATCTCAGCAACTGATAAACCTTTAACACACTTTGGGCACCTTGCTGACGGCGACATTTTATGACCGTGCACTGTGCTCATGAGGCCTAGGTAGAACAGATACCGATCGTTGCCGTCGGAGATGTGCGTTTGACGTAATAGGTGTTTTTGCTCCAACGTCAATGCCTGGCGTTGAACGAGGCGGATACCACATCGCTGTGACAACCGCGTTCCGCATGAGAGAGATAATCCGAATCCCATATTTTTCCTTTTGTTGATTGTTGATGGTTTTTTGAAACGAACTGCAATACTGCAGAGTAGCATACAATAGTCATTAAATCTGTCAAGGGCAAGCTCTATTCCTCTTTCCTTCCTTTAATAACCGCTTTGAACTCCTCTTCTTGAGGCATGGCTGCAAACTTTTCATACAGGACTTTAATTTCGTCACGAAGTATCGCCGCCGTTTCGAAGTCTAGGACTTTGACCGCCTCTTCCATCTGCTGTTCTTTTTCCTTAATAACTTTCTTTGGACTCTTTTTAAACATTTCCTCGTCAAAGGCTAGGAGCGTCTTCACTGCCTTCTTGTGGTCTGACTCAAGATGTTCGGTTATATCCTGAATCTTTTTGATAATGGTTTTTGGAGTGATGCCATGCTTCATGTTGTAGGCAACCTGTATGGTGCGGCGGCGGTTAGTTTCCTTGATTGCCCTATCCATCGAGCCGGTCATCACGTCCGCGTATAAGATGACTCTGCCCTCTAGGTTTCTCGCGGCCCTGCCAATAATCTGAATAAGCGCGGTCTCTGAACGCAAAAAACCTTCTTTATCAGCATCGAGAATACCGATAAGCGCCACCTCAGGAAGGTCAAGCCCTTCTCGAAGCAAGTTCACGCCCACGATCACGTCGAAGGTGCCCTTTCTGAATTCAGTCAGAATCTGGATACGCTCGATGGTTTTAATATCACTATGCAAATATTCTGCTTTTATACCTTTCTCTTTGAGATACGCACTTAAATCCTCGGCCATCTTTTTTGTTAAGGTTGTAGCAATAACCCGAAACCCTTTAGCAATCACTTTTTCCGCTTCGATAATAAAATCTTTAATCTGACCTTTGAAGGCACCCTTTTCAACGACAGGCCGCACGGTAATTTCCGGATCAATGAGTCCTGTCGGGCGAATTACCTGCTCGACAATTTGAGAACTTTCTTTTAATTCATAGGGTCCTGGTGTCGCAGAAGTATAGATCACTTGCCCTACTCGTTTCTCAAACTCGTCGAACTTGAGCGGGCGGTTATCTTTGGCGCTTGGTAGTCGAAAGCCGTGTTCCACTAGCGTGCGTTTTCTTGATTCGTCACCTGCGTACATGCCGTTCAGCTGGGGCACGGTGACATGTGACTCGTCGATAATAGTAAGAAAGTCTGGAGAACCATCGCTGTTATGTGGGAAATACGAAAGTAATGAGTCCGGCGGTTCACCAGCGCCCTTTCCTGAAAAATGTCGCGAATAATTTTCGATGCCGTTACAGTAGCCGATCTCACGGATCATGGCGAGGTCGTAGGTCACGCGCCGCTTGAGTCGCTCGGCTTCTAAAGGCTTGTTAGCGGCCTCGAGTTCTTTCAGGCGCCCCACAAGCTCTTCTTTAATACTTAAAAATGCTCGCTTTGCCTGTGCGTCATCGGTTATGAAGTGCTTCGCAGGAAACAAGAAAAAAACATCGAGAGTAGTGATGATGGACCGAGTGATGGCATCAAGCTTGGTGATCGTCCCGACAGCCGTTCCATCATACTCAATGCGATAAATCACTCGCTCGTTCACCGGCATAACTTCTAGTGCATTGCCTAGCGCGCGAAAGGTGCCAGGAGTGATATCGGCATTGGTCCTCTCAAAATGAATGTCAATGAAGCGGCGGATGAGATCTGATCTCGATAATGACATTCCTTTCTCGATCTTCAGATTCACTTTTTCGTATTCCACTGGATTACCCAAGCCGTAGATGCAAGAAACTGAGGCAACAATGATCACATCTTTTCTAGTTAAGAGCGCCTGTGTCGAGGCGTGGCGTAGGCGGTCAATTTCCTCATTCACCTGTGCTTCTTTCTCAATATAGGTGTCGGTAACGGGCATGTACGCCTCCGGTTGATAGTAGTCATAGTAGGAGACGAAATAGTGCACGGCATTGTCGGGAAAAAATTCACGATATTCCTGCGCGAGCTGGGCCGCGAGGGTTTTGTTGTGGGCGATCACCAGGGTTGGCTTGCCGATTGACGCAATAATGTTTGCAGCGGTAAATGTCTTGCCAGAGCCCGTTACACCGAGGAGTGTTTGGTGCCGCATTCCCTTCTGGAGTCCCTTGAGAAGAGCCTCGATGGCTTTAGGCTGATCACCTGCTGGAGCAAACTTATTATCGAGTTTAAACACCGATTTTTTCATATCCATACTATAGAACACTCTTGCCAATTAGCCAAATTTCGGTCATAAATTTTACGGCCTGCTTTCTTTTTGTCCTCTATTGATTTACAATCTCCAAAGCTATGAACCATCCGGCATTCCGAGATACCGATGCGATCATTCAAAAGAATAGTCATTTGATTATTAATGTCGCAAAGAAAACGTCTCTTCAGGAACAGTTCAAAAAAGCTATTCAAGAAAGAGACTACAAGCTCGCCATAAAGCTCCAAGTAGAAATTCGCGCAGAGAACATGCGAAAAGCCCCTAACCGTCAGTATCGATAACGGAGGGGCTTATTTTATTACAATGAGCGATAACTATACTCGACAACATCTACACATTCTTAAGAATATGTAGATGTTGTTTTTGTGATGTATACATCACTCATCAGAGAATTTTTAATCCAGTTTCAAGCGCGGCAATAATATCCTCGACATCCTCAAAGCCGAGTGAAAATCTGAAGAAACCGTCGCTGATACCCAGAGAGAGCCGCACATCTTTGGGTAGGCTTTTATGGCTCATGATCGGAGGGTAGGCAATAATAGTTTCGGGGGATGCCAAGCTTTCCCCATAGACAATTACTCCACTCCCTTGAAGAGAGTCAACGAATTTTTTGAGGCTGGTAAAATCCTGGTTCTTTGTTTCAAAAGAAAGTACGCCACCGTATCCTCCCGTCATTTGTTGTGACGCTACTTTATGACCCGGATGAAGAGAAAGTCCCGGGTACAGAACCCGTTTGATCCTGGGATGAGCTTGTAGATACTTTGCTGCATAAAGAGCACTTTCACTTACTCGGGTAAAGCGAAGTTCGAGCGTTTTTACCCCTTGCAGAACCCTGTAGCACTCATCGGGTGACAAGATGGCGCCCACGGTCTTCTGCATGAACACAAGCTTTTCATGCAGCTCTTTATTTTTCGTAATAACCGCTCCGCCGATGACGTCGTTGTGTCCGGCTATGTACTTACTCACGCTATGGATCACGGTCTCTGCTCCCCACTCGAACCCTCGTGTAGTGCAAGGTGGAGAAAAGGTCATGTCGGCGACATAGGGAATACCTGTTTCTTTTGAAATTTTATGCACTTTTTTGAGATCCACGATATGAAGCGACGGATTGGTCGGTGTCTCCACAAAAAAATATTTAGTTTCTTTCCGGATCTTTTTTCTTATTTCCTTTTCGTCATCAAAATTCAAAAAATCATACGTAATACCGAACCGAGAAAGCAGTTTTTCAAGAAGCCGAAATGTACCGCCATATACCTCGTGACAGAGAAGACAATGGTCGCCGGGGTTTAAGGTAAGGAAAAACATCGCTTCCGCAGCCACCCCAGAGCCGAACACTGTTGCGTACCCACCGCCCTCCAAGGCAGCAAGCTTCTCCTCTAGAGCGTTCCTGGTAGGATTCTTCCCTCGTGAATATTGGTATTCTCCTTCCACCCCAAACTCGTTTTGTTTGTATGTCTTAGTCCTAACCAACACGGGCGCCACCGCGCCTGTTTGTGGATCAGGCTTTTCACCGGCATGTACCAAGAGCGTAGAGATTTTTTTAATTTTCATGTTTTTTATGAGGTGAGGAAGTTATTCTGGCGCAGGAAGTTAATAATTATTTCAACGGCTTGTTCGAGTGAATTCACTGATGTATCAACTGACAACTCGGGGTTCTCTGGCACTTCGTATGGGTCACTAAGTCCCGTAAATCCCCTCGCATTCTCCTTAATCGCTTTTCTATAGAGTCCTTTTACGTCGCGGTCCTTGCAGACCTCAAGAGGTGTACTAACGAAGATCTCTACATATTTTCCATATCGCTCGATCAGCTTCCTGTTGGCATCTCGTGACTCTCGGTATGGAGCAATGGCCGAGCAGATGGCAATACCGCCGTGTTTAACCACTTCCCCCGCTACGAAGCCAATGCGACGCACGTTTGCATTCCTATCTTCACGGGAGAATCCAAGACCTTTTGAGAGGTGCTCACGGACAACATCCCCATCAAGCATGGTGATATTCTTTTGTTGAATATCAGCAAGAGTTGTTTCGAGAGCGGCAGCGATCGTCGACTTTCCAGCACCCGAAAGGCCTGTCAGGAATATTGCAAAGCCACCAAGATCTTTTCGTTCTCCTTTTCGTAGTTCCTCGATAACTTCCGGAAAAGAAAACCACGAAGGAATGTCGACTCCACCTCGGAGCAATTTCCTAAATTCTGTCCCAGAGATATTCTTAACGGCCGCACCTTTTGGTACGACGTCCGCGGCAACATACGTATCGGTATCTTCGAGGTACACCAGCTCCTTAGCTTTTACGATCGTGATACCGAGTTCCGAAGAATACGCATCCACGAACTCTTGCGCCTCATAGGGACCATAGAATGGTTTGCCGCCTTTATCTTTCCCCGGCCCGGCATGATCTCGGCCGATGATAAAGTGAGTAGCTCCATAATTTTTCCGTATGAGCGCATGCCATAGTGCTTCTCGTGGACCGGCCATTCTCATAGCGATAGGCAAAAGACTGATGATCGAATTGTCCGGTAGACGAGGCAGAAGTTTTTCGTAGCTTTTCACCCGCGTCCTGTAGTCAATGTCGCCATCCTTGGTGAGTCCAACAGCGGGATGAACAAGAATGGCCGCGTTATGTTCTTTTGCAGAACGAACAATCAGCTCGTAGTGCGCCCGATGGATAGGGTTGCGTGTTTGGAAGGCCACCACCTTGTTCCACCCTTTTTTACGGAAAATTTCCCGAAGTTCCTGAGGTGTATGACGCAATGTTTGAAAGTCGCGTGGCGGCGATGCGGATACTGCCCCCACTTGTCCACCAACATAGGTGTCCGCAGTTTTCTCAAAAAGATATTCGACACCAGGGTGTGTTCTGTCGTCGGTTCCGTATACCGCAAGCGCTTCTTTGCGTTTGTCCGGCTTATACACGGACGAAACATCGAGAATGGCGACCGGTGTGCCGTAGGTATCAGTAAGGATAATTTTTTCACCAATTTTTATATCGCTGAGAGGGGTATCGAGCACGATCGGAACGGGCCACAGCTGGCCACTTTTAAGACGAGAGGAGGAGATTACCGACTCATAATCTTCTTTACCAAGAAATCCTGTAAGCGGGTGAAAACCACCAACAAGCAGGAGCTCGACGTCGCACAACTGTCGGTCTGCAAGTTTAACTCTTCGGGCACTCAATAATAATTCCTCAATCACCTCCTTTTCATTCCCGACATATACCGCATTATCGTTCCCTATTTGCATTGTTTTTTAATACTAACTATTAAAAACAAAACTCTTCCTCGAGAGAGAAAGAGTTAGTTCGAGTGCTTATCTTTCCCTTTCGGGTCTAGGAGCACCTTCTACGTTCGTAGGGTTGCTGGCAGATCATGGGGCTAGTTCCCTCCCTGCACTCTTGATAATATTTTGTTGTTCCTTCACTATATCATGCGAAAAATCTTCCGCAATGTGGATAGTGTCACATGACTATTTACCGCAACTATATTGCACCGTCGCTTTTGCCAGAATATCCACTGAATCGATCAATTCCACATCTGTCTTGATCATATCTTTGATGAGTGGTAACTCGGTACAGGCAAGAATCGCTCTTTTTATTCCATTTTTCTCAAGCCAACGAATAACTGGTTGTATACTCTTTACTGCACCAGAAAATTCTCCACGTTTAATGAGATAGATTGCCTCCATGATCATTCGCTGATCTTGTTCACGATGAATATGGTAAGGAATTTTTCGTACAATACAGCCACGTTCATACACTCGCTCTTTGAGTATGCCTGTCGTACCCAAGATAGCGACCTTGCCTTGCTTTTTTTCGACAACTCTAAGAACTCGCTCAACCATATTGATGAGTGGGCGCGAAAGCGCATGCTGGATTTCATCGTACCGAGCATGCGCCGTATTGCAGGGCATAACTAGAAAATCGGCGCCCATACCAATGAGTGCTTTTCCGGTACTAATTACATCTTGAACATATTTTTTCCCTCCATTTTCCTGCAATGACAGAGTCCTGTCTTCAATTTGAGAATTATTGTAGGTAATGATCGAGGGGAAATCTTTATCTGAAGACGCATTGCTGTTTTCGATGATGCACTGTTCGAAGCGGACAGTGGCACGCGGCCCCATACCTCCAATTACACCGATTGTTTTTAATTGTCTATTTTTCATATTTTCTTAGTAATGCCACAATCTCATCGCTGGGTAGCGCTTCAAGTACAGCGCCACCTTTACCGCTCAACGTTTCAGCAGTGAATAGTGCGTTGTATATACTTTCTTCAACTGCTTCCACTGCAGCAAGAAAGAAAGGGGTCAAATCGCTTTCTTTAACTCTTTCTATCGCACCAACATCAGTACTGAATGCGATCGAGTAGTCACCGCTTCCGTGCGCCATAATCGAACCGGTTCTCACCATTCCTAATAATCCTCTTTTAGCGACTCTTTTTAACTGCCGCGCATCAAGGGGAGCGTCAGTTGCAAGTACAATCATGCACGATCCATCGAGAGTTTTCTTAAGAAATTGATAGTCATTTTTTCCGAGAATCTCTCCGACTGGTACACCCATAATCGTGAGAGAACCTCCGAAATTGGTTTGCACAAGTGCACCGACAACATATTTTTTCTTATGTATCGTAATGACTCGTGATGAAGTACCGATGCCACCTTTCCATGAGAAAGCTCGAGTTCCCGTTCCAGCGCCAACATTCCCCATCCCTACTTTTTTTGTCCTGTTGTTATATGCATCCGCAACATCCTTCCCGTCGAGAATATCGGCTTGTATATCATTCAGTATGCCGTCGTTAGTTTCTCCTACAACTGCATTAATAGTCTCAAAATCTTTAAGATCAGGAGTATTTTTTATAACGAGATCCACCACACCCCGCATTACTTTCCCAACCGCAAGTGTATTGGTGAGAACAATAGGAGTTTCAATAGTGCCGAGCTCCTCTACCTGTGAAAGACCAGTGAGTTTACCGAACCCATTTCCTACGGCAATCGCCGCGGGGACTTTATTACGAAACAAATTAGGCACTCCAGGATCTACGAGTGTGAGACCGGTACGAATAGTACCGCCCTGTATTTTTGTCACATGACCTACAGTTACCCCTGAGACGTCGCTTATAGAATTACTTTTACCAGCAGGCAAAAGTCCCGGTGTACAACCGTATTCACGTATTCCTTTTTTGCTATTGCCGACTTTTTTCATTGTAAAAATTGTTAATGATTAAAAGTATAAAAAGTATTCACCACGAGGTGAACACATTTTGATTCGACATCGACTCGGATTTCATGTCCGCATCAGATTGCGTCCGCGAAATCTTCGCTCGTCGAAATAAAAAATGGAGGGCTCGCTTTGGCGAAACCCAACCATAGTATTTAAGACAGAGACACCGGCACGATAGCCATATCCACTCGGCCATGGACCCGAAGGGTGTTCGATGGCACAGCGCAACCTGATACAGAGGCGATACTATTACCATTGTATGCCCATGGACGAAGCAGTACTCGACAATCGAACATTTCCCCGCATTCCCGTTTGGTGTTCATCACTGGAATGGACGCTATGCTGGTGGCCAATCGTTTTTGAATGATGAATGGCTGTTTCTCTCTAATCCGCTCATTGATCCATTGAGTCCACGTCTCCTGACTAAGACCATGTCCCACAAGGACGCCGTATGAGCGGGCGGCCATAGTGTTCGCTCCGCAGATTTTAAGCACCAGGTCATCACGAATCGATGCGCCGAGATTTTTCAGTTCACTAAGTGAGCAGATCGTGACAGTTTCGATACGGCATGGAAACGAACGTTCGGAAATCACTACATGTGATTCTGGAAGCACTTCATCGAGTAACGCGAATGATTCGGGTAGGAGCCGTTCGCGGTAGTAAAGGTGATGGCTACGAAAAACTGAGAACCACACCTTGTTGCCGTAATGAGCGAATTCGGGAACCATCCGCACAGACCCGCAATGTGCAGCTCTAACCATTGCCGCGAGCTTGTCACGGGTTTCGAATATCGGGAATTGGCGCCAAATAGTGCCGACCTTGTTCTTACCGAACCACACACCATCATCGGTAATCGAGATGTCTTCCATATGGTCAGTAGTACGCATGACGGCATGATAGCCCTTTTGATTCAGATAATCGACGAGCCATTTGAACTCAGTGATGTAGCACTTGCTCCACTCATGGGAGATGAGAAAGAGTACCGGACCCTTTTCGAAAAGCCAATCGAAGCAATCTTTCCAATTTTGTTGGTTGATGCCGTACGCTTCGTCAATGTGCACCAGCTCGGCGAAGCCGCCGGGCATTTCGTCGTTCTCCGAAGCGAACACACCACTTTCAGTGACGTGAAAATCGGGGCGACGAAGCGAGAAGGCGTTCACTGAAGGAAACAGATACATGTCCGACACTGACGGATCAACGTCAACACCAGCCATGACCAGTCTCTGCACCGCGCTGTCCGCACGGACGAGCGTATCGCACACCTGTTCGAATTCTTTGAACGCGGATAATAGCGCGCGCAATTGAGGTAGGTCGCATTGCACCGGCTCGCTCGGAACTCTGATCCAGCTTATCTTCGAGCCGGGAGGTAATTCCAAGGCGTGACCGTTTGCTGCCATCGAAGCAGCGAGGTCAGGCCCACTGTTCAGTCGCTTGATGACTGCATCAATTCCTTTGCCGAGGTCCGCATCGACGGGAGGCTTTTCTTTTTTTCGTGGTTGACCCCAGGGATACCATCCACTTTTCAGTCGGGCGGTAAAAAGTTTGCCGAAGTCTGCGGATAACTGCCTCGCGCAGGTGTCGAACCGTTGCGGTGTACCGATTTTAACTGCCCACTGAGCGCCGCATGACCATTTCGGAATACTGGCCACGTCATCCGGTCTGCTGGGAGTCATATACGTGAAGCATTTAGAGCCCATGCCATAGTCAAATAAGACGACTGCGGAATTAGGAGAGATACCTCCATTCAAACATTCACGAACCTGTTCTGCGGACTCGAAGACACAGCACTCGAACTCACGATGTTCCACTTTTTTCAGGCTTTCAAGAACCGCCTCACTGTGAGACTGCCCTTTCAAAGTGAAAAACAACCGTGGCGCATTGAACAACTTAATACCGTTTCTATTGATAGTGATCACGACTTCCTCGACTTTCTTTTTACTGCAGTTTTCTTCTATCTCTGTCTATGTGTAACGACAAAGAACTATATAGCCCTCCCAAGTTCCAACTCAGGTGCTAATATAAATTTCTTAAACTTATATCAATTCCCGAGTTACATAAAAACCTCCCATGATGTGGGAGGTTTTTATGTAACAATATACGTGTGTGTATATTTCTATTGAGTGTTACTCATACCTCCCCGGTTGTAGCTCTTAAGATGCATCCATGTAAAATAGGCCACGTTCTGCAGTGACTTTCGGATGGAATTCTTAATAACCGGGCAAATAAATGAGTTCATTAAATATGATTGTATACCAATTAATGCTCTACTGTCAAATAACCTTTTCCACATATAAAAAGCCGAACAAAATTCGTTCGGCTATGTTCCAACCACCTCTTGGGTTACTTCTTGGGTAACCATGTACGGGGAGCTTCGCATAAGACAGGAACAAACTTTGATTCCTCCCATACATACCCTTCCTTGCCAGGAATATCCTCGGCATAACCAGAAGAAATACTCCTCTCCTTGTAGGCGTATGAATAGGTGAATTCAAAATACTCCAACCCGTCTGTCAGTGTTGTTGCTGGGACAAGATGCGATGCTGGCATATGATTATTGGTGTAAAATTCTTTCCATGCGACATCGTATCATGAACATATTATTCTACACAACCACACTATTTCTTATTTCGACGAGCGAGTGAGGATGCGACTACAGGAAGCACCCGCAAGACCTTTTGAGATAATTTCTGAATTATCCAAAAGGTGTACAGTTCCTGTAAGGAACGTGCGGACATTCTGATGTACACGACGTTCGAGTCGATGTCGAATCAAAAGGTGAGAAGCTGCGGGGCAGCTTCTCAAGACTCTGAGCGTTCTTTCGGAAGAATGCGAAGAGTGTACCGAACCTGTAAGGTTAATACTTTTTATACCTACGAAGAAAATCCTCCTTAAACGTTTCAAACGTATCGTCGAGAATAGCCTGACGCATTTGTTTAACCAGATTGATAATGAAATACAGATTATGAATAGAGGCGAGTGTCGCGCCAAGCATCTCTTTGGCTTTAAAAAGAAATGAGAGATACGCAGCAGTGTAGTTGGTGCAGGTGTAGCATGCACAATCGTTGGTGACCGGTCCGAAGTCATCCGCATATCGCTCGTTCATGATATGTGTGAGCCCATCGTTAGTGTAGAGCGTGCCATGGCGGCCGATGCGCGTCGGGGCCACGCAGTCAAAAAGATCGCAACCATTTTCCACCGCATCAAAAAGGTCCAATGGGTCACCGATGCCGAGAAGGTGACGAGGTTTCTCTTCGGGCAAGATACTATTCACCCACGTAACCGCCGTACCCATATCTTCTTTTTCAAAGGAGCCACCGATACCGAAACCATCAAAGTCTAAGCTTTTAATATACTCTGCACTTTCCTTCCGTAATCTTTCTGATCGTCCTCCTTGAACTATCCCAAAAAGTGCCGGTGTAAAGGTTCGACCTTTTTCCCGATCCAAGGTCGAACCTTGTAACTCTCGTGCCTCGTTAGGCTTCGTGCCGCCCAACGATGTGTTCGGTCAAGCGCTTCACTTTGGTAATGATCGGACTCGATGGGAGAAGTGCATTCATCAAAAGCGAAAATAATATCGGCACCAAGGTTATGCTGAATTTCGATTGATTTTTCGGGAGTAAAGTAATGAGCGTCGCCGTTTAAATGCGATCGGAACATCACACCATCAGAATCGATGGCAACCAGACGAGGTTTCTTCTCACTCTCATCCGTGTCACTTCCCGCTTCAGGCAAAAGTAATTCCTTATTTTTCTTGATCACCTTTGAAAGTCCATTGCCGTACGCTACCCCCAGAGAAAACACTTGAAAACCGCCGGAGTCCGTCATAGTAGGACCTTTCCAGTTCATAAATGCACCAAGACCACCCCCCTTCTTCACTCTCTCGTCTCCCGGCTGTAAATAAAGATGGTAGGTGTTGGCAAGAACCACTTGCGCACCCAGAGACAGCAACTGTTCAGGAGTGAGGGACTTAACCGTGGCTTTAGTACCAACCGTCACAAAGGCGGGCGTTTCGATATTGCCATGCGCAGTTTCAATAAGTCCAGCCCGGCCCATATGACCCTTGAGTTTCTTTTGAATAGTGAAATTAAACGACATTTCTACAGAGTAGCAGAAGGATGCGGAATTAAAAAGGGTCCGATCAATGAATGAACGGACCCATACTCCCAACTAAACTATTTCGATCTAAAGAAAAACTTTCTAGAACAATTATCGAACTGCCAGTGTCTCGCTGGCATACTCGAGACTCTTCGGCTTGATCACGACTTTCTTGTCGCCACTTTCGACATATCCGGCACGAAAAGCTCGTAGCCCCAACTGTTTGGCGACATGAATCACTGCATCGGCATGTGTATCAAGAACGTAGAGCGCGAACCCTGCGCCCATATTGAGGTTGCCGTAGGCTTCTCTATCATCAACAGGTCCATGCTCTTGCAGGAAGTCGAAAATGGGAAGTTGTGTCGGAAGCATTTCGATCACGTAGGTGAACGATTGTGTTGCTCGCATAAGCTTGCGCCAACCATGGCCGGTGATGTTCACTGCGTAATGAATGTCCACCCCAACATTAAGACAATCCTCGACTAGACCGACGTAGATGTGTGTTGGATCGAGAAGTGTTTCGCCGTAGAGCCGGCCGTCGGAGAGTTTCGTGAGATAACCTTCCGGCAACTTGTCAGCTATTTTTCGCGCTAGTGTGAGTCCATTGGCGTGAATGCCGGAACTCTCGATGATGACGATTGCATCGCCGTGCTGAATTTGACCGGCGATCAGGCCGCTCCTTCGGCTTGATAATGCCGATTGCTGAACCGGAGAGCACGACTGTACCAGGAACTATGATACCTTTGAGAGTCGGTGTTTCGCCTCCACCCCAGGTGCAGCGTGCCAAGTTGCAGGCGTTTCTCCAGCCAACTACCAAATCCAGACAGCGATCATTGTCATCAAACCAATCCGAATTTCCTACCGCGAGATGCATGGCGACGGATAATGGAAGTGCCCCAAGCGTAACCAAATCATTCACGATCATTGCAACTGTATCTTGTGCGATCTGGTCGTAGTATGACTTACCCTTAAGTTGAAGTATCGTATATGATGCGCGTTGAAGTTCACGCACAGCATCGGCAACTAAATTCTTTGTACCAAGTCCTTCCTCTACATGGGCGAAGTAGCTTTTTGTTCCTTCGATCAAGTAGGCACTCTCACCTCTCGATGGTTCGAATTCTCGGAACTCGCCGTTGTTGAGGCGAGTGATGTTGCCGGCAGTTTCTCGCGCAGCAAGCTGCGCCATCCGTTTGAATGGGTCCATGGCATCATAATTGACGCCAGTACTTGCATACGTCATTCCACTTTCGGGCTGCATATCTAACCTTTCTTTTTGTTGTTATGTTCTGCGTTTTCAAAGTTTTCAAACTCTGCCGGTACTGTAATCTAAGCTTATTTCAAAGTCAAACAAAAAACCGCCATTGCGGATTTTGTTTTATTTTCTCTCTTCCATAAAAGCGAACAGTACCGTGAGCGCCCTCTATTGATTAGTCACATCCACCAACTCCACATCGAAAATGAGAGTAGCGTTCGCTGGGATCACCGGAGGATAGCCTGCCGCACCATAAGCCTTTTCAGGTGGAATCGTCAGTGTCTTTTTCTCTCCTACTTTCATACCGTAAATCCCTTCGTCCCAGCCCTTGATAACCTGTCCTGCGCCAAGCATGAACTGGATAGGCTGCCCACGCTCAATTGAGCTATCGAAAACTGTTCCGTCCTGCAACCGACCGGTGTAGTGCACACTTACCATAGTACCGTTTACTGCCGTTTTTGGAGTCGCGGTGTTTACCGCTGCCTCCGGTTTAGCCTGTGAAAACATGTTGATGTTAATTATTTGAAAAGCTCCGAAGACCACCACAATCGCAACGGCGATTGCAATTCCCTTATTTGTTGTAGACATTGGACGTGTTGCTAATTAGAACTAATGTTCCTAATTGTAACCCCAGAACGCTAAATCGCAATGATACTTTATTAACAGGTATGATATAATCCATTATTATATTTCACCAATCCTAAGCATGAGCAAAGAAGTATTGAACGTCCCTCCGAAAGATCTACCTATTGAACCAACAACCCTTAGTGAATTGTCGAGTGGTATGGAACATCGACTTAAAAGCATCGAAGATGAATTCACTCGCGGCTTCACGTTCATAAAAAAGTATAAAAAATCGGTCAGTTTTTTCGGCTCAGCGCGTTTTGATGAGAACAACATTCACTATAAGCAGGCGCGTCACCTAGCGGGACGAATTGTTAAAGAGCTTGGTAATGCCATCGTCACCGGCGGGGGCCCCGGCATTATGGAAGCGGGCAACCGAGGCGCACTCGAAGCAGGGGGTGAATCCTATGGCATCGCCATTAAACTCGCAAAAGTGCAGGCTGTTAATCCCTATGTGAAAGAATCCGCTGAATTTTCACATTTCTTCGTCCGTAAAGTTATGCTTTCTTTTGCAGCGGAGTCTTACATTTTCTTCCCTGGAGGATTCGGCACACTCGATGAATTTTTTGAACTGGCCACTCTCATTCAAACGCACAAAATTCGACCTGTTCCCCTCATTCTCTACGGTGTCGACTACTGGCAGCCGCTTCAACAATTTATCGAAGAACAGATGTGCGATATGCATAAATCAATCGATCGACTCGATATGAGCATCTACACGATCACCGACGACGAGGATGAAATAATCCGAATCATTAAAGATGCACCGATGCGAAAGACTCGTCACGGGCACCAATAAATTATAGGCTTGACCCATAACCACCATGTCAACGTGGCAGGTTGACATCTCATAGTATATAGATAAAAAAAGAAAAGGCCGCGCGGGGCGCGGCATGCCCAAATATGTTATTTGGGTTAGATTTGACCTGGATCGACTCGATATCTTCGAGCAAACCCTGTTCTTTGGTTTGTCTTCAGACGCTCCCACTCTTTAGGTGTTAGATTGGGTTTAACGGCCTCGTGGTCCTCAAGAAATTGCCGATTTTTCTCCAAAGTTTCTGCGATTCGTTCTATTCTTTGAATAAGAATAAAACCACGTTTCCCTTTTTCTTGACCCTTTTTGATAGCTTCTCTCTCATTTTTTGCTATCAAGAGGATTTGTCTGCCTTGTATAACCACATACTCGCCCGAATTCGTTTTAAGAAGTGTTGGTAAGTTGCGGATGAATGTTTTCGTTTCTGTTGAAAAGGGGTTTGTACCCCGTGAGGTTATCTTTGTTTTCATGAGTTCTTGGTTCCGTTGGTCATCATAGCATTCTTAGATGTCCTTGCATACTCTTTCTCTAGCCTCTTTGCAATTAGACCCTACACAAGTTTTACGCTATAGCGTAAAACTTGTGTAGGGTGATACAAACTATAATTTTGAAAATATATTGAGTTTTGAAAAATTCTCACACCAGTGCAGTATTCGGCATTTCAAACCACAGTAGACGTCATTCTGTATAATGCACGACTCGCAGCAAATAAAATGTGCGTGGCAGGTAGGATAGTAACAGTTTATGTAGTTTTCAGAGGATGTTGTGCACTTATCGCACTTGCCCACCATCACTCTTTTTTCGTCTGGCAGATAGGCCATGGTGAGACGGCTGTCGAATACATAAAGTTTACCAAGAAAATCATTGTTTTTAAATTTCTCCATGTAGGTGACGATGCCGCCATCGAGCTGATACACATCCTTGAATCCTTTTTTCAAAAGATATCCCGACGCTTTTTCGCATCGCACCCCGCCCGTGCAGACCGTCACCACCGTTTCATCTTTCAAGTGAGTTAGGTTTGAAACTGCTTTTGATAGATCACGGAAATGCTTCATGCCGGAGAAAACTGAGTCTTTGAAATGTCCTGATTTGAATTCATACTCATTGCGCATATCAATGATTTTGAATCGCTTCCCTTCACGTATCCATTCATGGAGTGATTCAGGCTGTAAACGCATACCAGTCTGCTTTGCGGGATCGACATCGTCCTCACCCAACTTTGCAGTCACAATTTCTGGACGGACTTTAACCTGCAGACGCGGGAACGCATCAGGTGCCCCTTTGCTTCTCTTGACCTCCACATCAGAAAAACGTGGATCAGTCTTGAGTGAAAGAACATACTCATCCAACTGAGAGGCAAGGCCTCCAATTGTTGCATTAATACCTTCACGGGCTATGATCACTCGGCCTTTGAGGCCGAGCTTTTCACACAGTTCCCGTTGCGTATTTTTTAGCACCTCGGGATCTTCAATGCGGGTGTATTTATAAAATAAAATAATTTCGTGATTCATATATTACACCACACCTCCTTTTGTCCAACACCGGATGTTGGACATGTTGGATGACTTCACACTCTTCACTCATGATGACTCATTGTACCTATTTTATGAAAAATCTCCATCCACCTTCGCCATACACTACGGCATGACAAAGAAAAATCCCCACGAACCTGATGTTCGTGGGGGACCCTTTAACCCAACTGTTTAATTGACTCTTGTAACTTTCGGTGTTCTTCTCCGTCGTGTTTTGCGAGCAAATCTTCAATACTATGATCTTTTGGAGCTTTGTGAATGATAATGTCGGCATTCACACCACCGTACTCAAACACAAAATACGACAGTGAATCACCCTTCCATGGTTGCAACCGTCTGAGAGTCTTTTCTACCGTATCCTCATTATGAACAGAATGGTGAGTAATTAACGGATCTAGAAGACCAAAAAAACGCTCAGTTCTCCTCACTTCCAGACCCACCTTCGCAATAAGCTCTCCATGCCGACCCAAAAGGAGTCGATCCACGGAGCCTACAAGGGGTTCTGTTGGCTTTTTTAGTGGTCGCTGTAAAAGTCCCAAGTCTGCCCGAAGAACTTTAATCTCTCCACAGCCGACGAATATTGACTTTACTAGTTTCTCCAACCAATGGAACTCTCTATAAAAAGCGTTGAGTTGTGATGAGGTCATGTATACCGTCCTTTCTTCTATGTTTTATGTGTTACTCAAGCATCCCGCTTGAATTTATTGTTGTAGCTTCATCCCGAAGCAAAATCGTCAAAGGGCGATTCTATATACCAGGATAGCACAATTATAGTTTAAAGTCAATAGTTGCGCAATTGTTGTTCCTTTGATCTCCTACGAGATAATAAACACAATAAAGAGAGCGAGAAAAACGAGGGCGAGAAAAGTGTTGATGAGGATCCCTGTCACAGCACCCGCAAGGCTTCCGAACGCTGCGCGGAAAGCCATCACATCCTTTCTTTTCTGAATAAGCTCTGAAATAAGCACCCCAACAAAAAGACCAATGAGGCCTCCAAAAGGAGGTACTACAAAGAAGCCAACAATCAAGCCAATCAGTCCCGCACACAGCGCCCTCGCATTCGCTCCGCCATATTTCGCACCGATGACACCAGAGAAAAGGTCGACGAACACGGAGAGGAGGTAGATCACGCCCAGGATGGCGAGGTTCGCTCCGGTAAGATGGAGAAATCCATCAACTAGTGCAAAAACAACTGCGAGTACCAGCATGTAAAAAAGAGCAGGAACAGCGGGAATGAGAGCGATGAGCACGCCCGGGACCATGAGGATCAGAAATATTATCACCAGCACTACGTATGACATGAGGACAAGTATAACGTACTAAGTGTTAAATATGAAAGGAAGTATGCAAGAAAATCAAATTTCCACCGTACCTAAATAACGTTTAACCTCCAAGAGCATTTTTCTGCTTTCTTCGTGCGTGAGGAGTGCAAGTGCTTCGTCAAAATGTTCCCACCTGCAATCGACAATCTCATCACCATCATTAATATGGGTAGTCGGATCAGTCACTTTCCCAAGATAAAATTTTACAGTTTTTGAAATTGTTTCTGGTCCATCAACACGTATGTAGGCCTGAATAAAAAATATATCCTCGTGCAATTCGAGGTTCTTAATTCCTGTTTCTTCCTGAAGCTCTCGTGCCGCCGCCTTTACATCACTCTCGCCAGCTTCAGCGTGGCCTTTGGGGAAATTCCAGTGGCCAGCCCGTGACTTTACTAAAAGAAATTTGTACCGCTCTCCGTCCTTGTATATCGGGACAATGCCGTATGAATGATCCATGGGTATATTGTACAGCTCGGAAACCAATCCTCAAAGAACCCGTAAATTTTTCCAGCGAAAAAATTTACTTGTCCTCGCTTAGGCCGCTGTCAAGAGCCCTCGCCGACTCGGGTCGTTGACAGACCTTGCCGGCCCTGCTGCGGGGGTTCTTTTCAGATTGTTTCCTCGCTCAACGATTGAACATGCTTGACTTTGAGCGTATTTTTTGCTATATTAATGGTGGATCGGAGAGATCATTGAAAAGAAAACAGAGTCCAGGTTTAGAAAGTGCTTTCAGTTTCCCAACGTCCTCTTCACAATGACGTTTATCCACAAACACACTTTCCTTCACCCCCTCTTCCTTTCTTTTCCATTTTCCATCCATTGTTCTTTCATCTCTTTCTATTCTCTTTCGACCGCACCACTCTTCCTTTCCGGTGCGGTCTTTCTTTTAACCCAAAAATCCGCTTGTAGCGGACTTTTTTATGGTGATGTTCAACTATCGCCACTAGCTTCTCGTCAGATGCACTCATAAAAATATCAGTGTATGATGGGAATAATGAACACAAAAAGAAAAGTAGCCATTTTCGATATCGACGGCACTATTTTCCGTTCGAGTCTTTTGATCGAAATCGTCGAAGAGCTCATTAATCAGAATGTATTTCCCACTGCATCCAGAAAGGAATATGAGAAAGAGTACAAGAATTGGCTTAACCGTGAAGATAGTTACGAAAAATATATTGAAGCGATTGTGAAGGTATTTATGAAATATTTGAGAGGCATTCCCTACGCCGATTTTATGCGTGTGTCCGAGACAGTGGTAGAGAGAAACAAGGGTAAGGTCTACCGTTACACCAGGAATTTAATCAAAGAGCTAAAAAAGAAAGGTTACTTTCTGCTCGCTATTTCCCAATCACCCAAAGGTGCACTTGATGTGTTTTGCCGGAGTCTCGGTTTTAACAAAGTATACGGCAGAGTCTACGAACTCGGAGCACAAGACAAGTTTACCGGTGAGGTCATCGACCTCCACCTCATTGCCAACAAAGCTAATATCGTACGCCGCGCTCTTGAGAAAAATAACCTAACACTCAGAGGCTCAGTGGCTGTGGGTGATACCGAAGGTGACATCCCCATGCTTGAACTTGTTGAAAAAGCAATCTGCTTCAACCCAAATCAGAAATTGTACAAATACGCCAAGCTCAACAAATGGAAAGTGGTTGTGGAGCGGAAAGACGTAATCTACGAGATCAGGTAATGAACAATTACCCCTTCACACACGCGTTAAAAGCTTGCACTTGTGCGTTATATTCAGCAACAAGCGTTTTCAGACTAGTAACAGTTTTATTAATCTCACTCGCTACTGTGTTATATTGATCCACTTTACGATTGTACGCTTCTCGTTCTTCCCTGGAGTGTGGTTCTGTTGCTTTGAGTTCGGCAGCAAGCACATCGGCTTGCTCACGCACCACAAGAAGAACATTTTGATACATCGTAATAGTGTCTTTGAGCGACTCATTAATAGCGGGGCAGGCGTTTAGTGGCTTTCCAAAAATCTGCACACCGATCCATGCTGACCTTCCCTTATACATTCCTTGCTTCACCGCCACACCAAGCTCAGTAAATTTAGTATTTAAAATATTGGCGCGGTGCCCAGGGCTATTCATCCATGCCTCAACAACGGCCTTGTCGCTACCGAAATTACCAAGTGCGATATTTTCACCAATTGAGACATACCCATAGCCGACAACCTTAGCAACATCTGCGGCTCCTTCTCCTTGAGGATTAAAATGTTCGAAGTATTGCTTATCAAACATGTCTTGCAGTCGAAGCGCTGCGATACGATCAAGTGCAGTATTTCCTCCAAAGTTAGTGAGCGGCGAATTATGTATTCTAGCGATATTCGTTTCCGAAAAAACCCCATCATGCGTAAGCGGATCACCTGTAACTTCTTTGCCAGCGACCAGAGGGCTACTCAACAGCACTTCTCCCTTAACTTTCGCTACAATAGCTTCCGCAACCTTCTCGCCTGCATCTTGTATGTCTGATCGAAAACGGCCAGCAGTATCCGGCTCGTTCCAGAGCCAGAAACCTGCGCTGGCCAACACCACCAAGAATAGAAAAAATGTTTTAAGCATTATTTTTATTCTTTTAGCTTGACCCACCACTCAAAGGTGATACCCATAAAGATAGCGAGCGGACCGTAGATCGGCAGCAGAAGAAAAAACAAAATCTTCTTAAAAATTTTCATATACCTATGATATCATGGGCCTATGACAAGGAAAAGAATCCTAAACATGGGCCTTATTGCATTGTTTTTCGTCCTCGTTGCAACGGCGGCCTTCCTTATTGCGCTTACACTCCGAAACAACAGTGTCGACATTGCGTTACTTAAAAACGAACTGATACGGAAAGAAACCGAAGAGCTCTTAACAAGAAGTGAACTGTGGAAACAGATTGCAGAGCTCCAAGCAGAAGTTGCCAATCTATCGGGAAACAGCGCCGCAGTGGCGAAAAGTGTCAAAGCAATTGAGGATCGGCCCCAAGTGAAGCCAAAATCCCAGGACGAAGTGATAACGAGCGCGCTCGACAACGTGGCGCCCGCGGTCGTTTCTATCATCAAAAAACGCGACGAGGTTGAGTCGGGCGCAGGCACAGGCTTTTTCGTTACCAAGGACGGATATCTCCTCACCAACCGGCATGTGATCAGTGACGCTAATGCGACCTATCTAATCCTACTTGATAATGGGGACAAAATTCCCGTCTATATCATTTTTCAGGACGAAGAAAGCGACATCGCCATCTTGAACGTCGAAGGCGGCGGATACAAAATCGCCAAACTCGGGAACTCGAGCACTATCCGCATCGGCCAGTCCGTCATTGCTATCGGCAACGCTCTTGGTAAATTTGAAAATTCCGCGTCTGTTGGGGTTATCTCAGGCCTCAACAGAACCATCGACGCAGAAGCCAGAGACGGCTCCCTCGTAACATTAAAAGATGTGATTCAGACGGACGCCGCGATCAACCGGGGCAATTCAGGTGGGCCGCTTATCGATACCGACGGCAACGTCATCGGCATCAATGTCGCCACCGCTGTAGGCTCTAACAGTATCAGCTTCTCTATTCCCATTAATAGAGTTAAAACTGTACTCAAGGAATCACCTCTTAAACTTAGTTTGTAACAAAAAAGCGCCTGATTTTTGTTGTCCAAAAATCAGGCGCTTTTTGTTTTATACCCGTCCGTTAATGCATCGGACGCATAGCTTTTGATTCAGGCGAGTCTTAATGTATTTATTACCACACGTACAGATCAAAATTTCAGCTTTAGTTTGTTTGAAAACCCACTTACCAACAGTGTGCGACTTTGAATGCTTATGTACATGAGCGAGCCCGTTAGATACAGGGAAAGAGGACTTCTTTACTGAAGTTCTCACTGCCTGATTTTTTATGTATGCTCCTTGTTTTATTACTTTCATATATGTAACGGTACTTCTTAGTACTACTTACTCGATGAAGGTAAGGGCTTTGCCCTTTTTGTTACCTCGTCCCGTTCGACCAATGCGATGCACATAATCATCATAAGTTGCGGGAACATCGAAGTTAATAACATGACTCACGTCAGCAATATCAAGTCCTCGTGCTGCGACGTCGGTTGCAACCAGCACCTGCACATGGTTGTCCTTAAACAATGAAAGTGCTTTCTGTCGACGTGAATGGTTCTTGTTCCCATGGATAGACTCTGCCTTGATTCCCTTTTCTGAAAGAATTCGAGAAAGCTTTTCAACACCATGCTTGGTGCGTCCAAAGATGAGTACTTTTGTAAAGTCGTTTTGTGACAATAGTTTGTGCAGTACTTCTACTTTAGACCCGCCACTAACTCGCACCACGTCTTGATCTACGTTTTTAGCAGTGTCCTGTGTCTTCACTGAAATCCGAACGGGCTCTCGGAGAAATTCTCCAATGAGTGCCTCAATTTCCCGCGACAAGGTCGCTGAGAAAAAGAGCGTATGGCGGTTAGGCTGCATGCGCGTCATAACATACCGCATGTCGTTGACGAACCCCATATCAAGCATTCGATCCGCTTCGTCAAGGACGATAGTACGAAACTCGTTAAGAAAAATCTTCTTCTGTTCCACAAGGTCTTTAAGACGACCTGGTGTTCCGATAATAAAGTTGTATTGATAACGCAATTGCGAAATCTGCCGGCCTATTGGCATGCCACCCACGCAGCACACGGAAAAGATTTTAAGCCCAGTTGTAAGCGCCTTGAGTTCACTGTCAATCTGAATAGCAAGCTCTCGGGTCGGCACAATGATAAGCACCTGCTCACGAGGAGCAGCCATTACTTTGTTGATAAGTGGAATGAGAAAGGCACCGGTTTTTCCCGTACCAGTGTTTGCAATACCCACCACATCAGAACCCCGCAGAATGTGCGGAATAGTTCGATCTTGGATCGGTGTTGGCGTCACATACCCGCGAGTCTTGATAGCGCCTTTTAATTTTTCGTTAATAGCAAAATCAGTGAAGGCATGCTCAGGAACGAAATGTTCGACTTGTTCGGTGATAACCGCCTTTTTTATAAAGCGGGAAACATCGATACGTTCACCTCGAGATGCGTTGCCACGGCCACGCACAGGTGCGCGGCCTCGAGACTGAAAACGACTCCTTCCGGAGAAGGGTTTGTGTTGAAATTTTGGTGTATACATAATTTTAGGATTTGTAAGGTTTTAATGGTCTCTGGAGATTGATAAAAGACGATTAAATCGCTGTCCTTACAATCTGTATGAGAATCTACTTACTACATAATAATACACAAAATGTGTAAAGTTGTCAAGATATGTGGAGATCATTAAAACGCCCCACGTTTTGTCGGGAAACGTGGGGCTGGCAGTTGGCGTAATCCAAGAATGAAGCAGGGAATTCATCCTTGAAAACTGCCTATTAATGATGGTCGATCATGTCTGCAGATAGTCTACCACACCCACTATTTCATGCAATGGTCCACACTTAGAGGCAAGGCCTCTAAGTAGTAGTGACTGCTCACTTGGAGGTTCTTCTTCCAAGTTACTTGGAAGAAGAACCTCCAAGTAGAAACTATCGTAGTGTCATAGGATCGACTGCGATAACCTTGTCATCACCGGTTTTGACGCTCCCACGGCCGTCACGGTTTGAGGTGGAGATATACAGCAGACCATCAGGTCCGGCGCTCACAGCTCGTAACCGCCCGTATTGATTTTTAAAATATTCTTTCGGCACACCAAGCTTCCCAGAACTAACGGAAACTTTATACAGAGCCTGACCACGAAAGCCGGCAAAATACAGCGAACCGTCGAGATAGGCGATACCCGATGGCGCCCAGGTTGTTGTCGCCCCCGAGTGCACTGCTGGCGTGCTCATTCCCTCTTTACTTTCACTACCCTGAATAGTGGGCCAACCATAATTCGCCCCCTTCACAACAAGATTAACTTCATCAAAACCTGAGGTCACTCCCGAGCGACCGTGCTCGGTCGCCCATAGATTTCCATTTGAATCCCATGCCAGCCCCTGTGGATTTCGATGTCCGTATGAATACACTTTTGCCGCACGTCCTCCTTTAGCGACAAACGGATTATCGAAAGGAATCGAGCCGTCATCTTTTATTCGTAAAATTTTTCCCCCGAGAGAATTAATATCCTGTGCGATATCTTCGTTGCCGGCTTCTCCTGTAGTGATATAGAGAAGCTTGTCCGGACCAAACGCTAATCTTCCACCGTTATGATTACTACCACCCGGAATGTCATCAATTAAAATGACCGGATCCGCGAGCCACGTTTCGCTATATACATAGCGCACTACCCGATTGATAACATTGCTTCCTTTCACTGTAGTGAAGTAAAGATACAAAAGGCTGTTAGAAGAAAAGTCTGGGTCAAGCGCGAGACCCAAAAGCCCACCCTCGCCTTTCTCCACCACACCCTCTACTTTTATCGAGACTGGTTTTTTACCGATCACTCGAAGAGTCCCCGGCCGTTCCGTCACCATCATGTCGCCACTGGGCATAAAGACAATGTTCCATGGAGTATCAAGATTACTCGCAATTATCTGTGGGTTTTTTGTATCTACAGGAGTACTGGTAGCCGAGGACTGTGTATTATTGTTAATTGCAGCAGGCGTTTCAATACGGGAGTCCATCACTGGTCGAGGGTTGCCACTACGCCACACTAGGAATCCAGAAACTGCTACCACTGCCACAGCCAACGCAAAAATATTTTTCATATATTTATTATATCAAAATCGTAAAATTGCCGTGCTGTGTTAGGATAGCACCATGCATACAGAGATTAGGAAACCTGAGGATACTCTCTGGGACGTCGCTGTGATTGGCGGGGGCCCAGCAGGCATGATGGCAGCCGGACGAGCGGCAGAGCGAGGTGCTAAAGTAATTCTTCTTGAAAAAAATCCGATACTTGGTAAAAAACTTCTTATCACTGGAGGTGGTAGGTGCAATGTTACGAACGCAGAGCTCGACACGCGGAAGCTCTTAGATAAATTCAAAGAAAACAATAAATATCTTTTTTCAGCCTTTTCGCAGTGGAGTGTCAAAGAGACATTAGATTTCTTTCACGGCCGATTGATGGAGACAAAAGAAGAAGCCGAAAAACGTGTCTTCCCGGCAACTAACAAAGCAGAGTCGGTGTGGAAGGTGTTGGTTGAGTACATTAAAAAGGGCGACGTAACGATCTTGTCTAAAACCGAGGTGACGGGCTTTAAAAAAGAGAGAGCGGAGATCACGGCCGTTATTCTAAAAAACAAAAAAGAGATCCGTGCGCGTTCGTTCATTCTTGCTACCGGCGGCAAGTCCCACCCTGAAACAGGCTCGACCGGCGAGGGCTTCCAGCGGCTCCGCTCCCTTGGCCACACCGTCGCCGAGCCCCAGGCTTCGCTTGTGCCGCTTACCCTACGGGACGAATGGGTAAAAAGACTGGCGGGTGTATCTCTCCAGAACATTAAGATCTCTCTGTTTCAAAACGACGTGAAGCAGTCCTCAGTAGCTGGAAAGATCCTTTTTACCCACGTTGGCGTCAGCGGTCCGACCATCCTTAACCTAAGCGGCGAGGTGAGCGAGCTTTTGAAATACGGAGAGGTGAAAATCTCGCTCGACCTTTTTCCTACCCTCGACCACGGCATGCTTAACCAGGAGCTTCAGGACCTATTCAAGGAACATAGTAATAAGAAATTCAAAAACAGTTTAGGCAATTTAATTACTCCCGCACTTTGTCCCGCGATCATCGAGCTTTCAGGTATTGATCCCGAAACATGGAGCAATAGCATTACCCGCGAAGAGCGTATGACGCTAATCGCACTCCTTAAAAATATTTCTCTTAATGTCAAAGGTCTTCTCGGTGTTGAAAAAGCTATCATAACTTCCGGAGGTGTGAAGCTCGACGAGATTGATTTCAAAACCATGCGCTCTCGCATTGTTCCCAATTTGTATCTCGTTGGTGATGTACTAAATATCGACAGACCCTCCGGCGGCTACAGTCTTCAGCTCTGCTGGACCACCGGTTTCGTTGCGGGAAATTCAGTACCCCTTAAATAATATAAAAAATGTTACGATATATCGTAACATTTGAGTTCGCTATTCCAAACCATAGAGCGGCTGCTGTTTCATCCACTCAAGTGTGAGTTCGGAGTAGAATATTCCACGACTAATGCAATCCAACGCGTACCGTACATGCGGAGTAAAAGGCTCAGGCAGTTGATTGGAGTAGACCCATGCCATTTCACTGCATTTTGCGGGCTCTTTGTTCATGACATATCCTTCCCACCCGCGTGCTTCGAAATAAAAATCAACTCGGTTACCTGTTTCGTCATGCCTAGGTCTGCAAGAGACATGAAGCAACGTAAGGGTTTCATCACTTACTGTGATTCCCAGCTCTTCAAAAGCCTCACGAACCATCGCACCGATCGGCATTTCACCAATCTCGACATGCCCCGCAAACACCTGCCACACACCATCCATGTACCCAGTGTTGCACCGTCGACCGACGAGAATTCTTCCTTCAGGGCTTCGTGGAATAATGTAAGAGGCCTGCGCTGCTACAATTCTATTTTTCATGATGTCCTTTCTTTGATCTAACCTCTTTTTACTCGTAAAACAATTAAAAGTCAAAGAAAAAAACCGCAGGATGTGCCTGCGGTGTAACTAAGAACAAACTACTCTTAAGTGAGTTTTCTGTCGAGAAACAAGTAAGCTTCTGCGACAACGTCCGCTTCCTCAACCCTCCCTTTTTCTAGCGAAACAATCAGTTGCTTGAGAGGATGGTTCTGCGGCAAGCTTTGCATACCAAGCTCCTTGCACAGAGCTCGTTCAAATTCGAGGATCTCGCACTCAAATGGCTCAAGCCAGAATCCGACAGAATGCGTCTCAGCAATCTTTTCAGGCTTCGGACAAGTAACCTTGGATAGCAACATATCAGTGCATCCCATTTTCTGAAGTGCTTTTTTTACCTTTTGGCTTCTTGGTTTGCCCGTCGTTGCAAAGGCCATGAGGTATCCCTGACAGAGAATACTGAGTGCCGACAGATTTTCACTGATCATACATTTCCTTCCTTTAAACATTCAATTGCCTGCATGACTCCCACAAGGTTTTTACCTTTGTCGCAATTCGTGAACGCACCCTCGTTACGGAGCTCTCTGTCCGAGCCACCGGTATTTGCGACATAATACGGCTGTTTTGAACTCATCGTACGAATACAACGGACGAGGTCAGACCCGTCGAAGTCAATGAGACCCTGATCCATAAGCACGATATCTGGTTTCAAGGCAAGAATTTCTTCCGCGCTTTTATCCATACGTTCCTTGGCTTTGTCGCCTCGAGGATTTTAGAGACGGCGATAGTGAAGCGGAACTATTTCCACCCGCTCCCATCCTGCCATCGCGAGCGCCGTCTTGGCGATCGAGTCGATCTCATCGTCAAAGATAGCTATCCTAACAACATGCACCGGTGGTTTCAACGTTTGCGCCGATACTTTTTCTATTTTGCTGTAATCTGGACGAACGGGAAAGAAACCCGCGGGTACGAGGAGTGAGTTGAGTTTCGCCACAAGCATACTCTTCTTAATCGAGTCCCAACCACAACAGCCGGGAAACATTTCAAGGACAGCTACTAGATCCTTACAGGCTTCATCCGAATCACCTATTTGTCCGATGACGTGAGATTTGATCCGCTCTACTTCCTTGACATACTCTTCCTTTATCTCACCGTTAATTTTTGAAAGGTAGAACTGCGGTTCCAGAGGCGGTAGGGTGACACCCGCGTCGGTTATATGCACACAGAGCGCATGGTACATTGTTTCGCGTATATTCGCGGCACTTTGTAAAGCACACCGCTCAACCTTTTTTCCCTTCGGATATCCAAAGAGCGGGTTATCAAGTAACGCAGCGATGTCGGAAACCGTTTTTAGAACTCCCGCTTTTTTTAGCGGGGTGGCATGTCTTGCGACAAGTGTTTTATATCTCATAATGTGAAGTTCTTTCTGAACGGAAACGTATCACAAAATGATGTATCTGTCAACCATTTTCCCCGCCTACTCTTACCAGGCTATTCACTTGAAGCTTCCCACTCTTCTATAATATCCAAGGCATCTGTTTCTAATTCAGCTCCATGGATAAGCTCGAGTGGATCAGTGAGTTCTTCATTAAGATTGGAGATGTTATAGGTGCCGCCGTAGTACTCACTGGAGACTCTTTCCGCTCCGCAAGCGTAGACTATCTTTCCTACACCGGCCCACATTGCCGCTGCAAAACACATAGCACACGGTTGAAGTGAGGTATACAACACCGCGCCTGAGAGATCGTTGGTTTTTGCTTTCAAACAGGCTTCACGGATAGCAGCTATTTCACCATGGCTCGTTGGATCATGCACGACATTTCCCACACTGATGCCTGAGCCAATCACCACATCGTCCTCTACCAGCACTGCTCCTGCGGGAAATCCCTTTTTTTGTGCGGACTGTTTGGACTTCTCAATCGCCTCGAGTAGAAATTTTTTATCGTATTCTTGCATGCCTATGCTGTTGGTGAATCAGCCGAGACACTTTTACTACGGCGTTGCTGTAGACACTTATCAACGCTCCATGCTCCCGCTCCGTATGCAGCAAGGAAAAGAAATATGAAACAAAGAAGTACTGCCGGTTGCCCTTGATTTTGAATTGGCCATACTCCCATCGGGAAATGCCCTATAAAATACGCAACTGCCATCTCTCCAGAAAGAATGAAGGCGACAGGCCGAGTGAAAAGTCCGAGAAGAATGGCCAAACCACCAAAGACTTCGAGGATACCCGCGATAAGAACGAGGGTTGAAAGCTCGACACCCGCAGGCATACCACCGAACCATCCGAAAAGCTTTAGCCCTCCGGCTTGAATAAACATAATTGCCGAGGTGACTCGGAGTAAAAACACTGTAATTTCAATTGTCCGTTCTTTGTTCATACTTGTATGTGATTATTTATTAGTGCCACTATTCTAGCACGTGTGAATTAAACCTGCGGAGGGGTACTACCCGGACCTTGCGAATCGAAGCCTTGCGGTTTTGCGGGGTCGATCGCTGTCTTTTTGTAATTGCGAAGGTACATACCGATGCCCGCGCCGAGCACTACTACCACGATAATGAGAAGTATGTTGAGAAGCCACTTATGAGACTCAGTGAATGGTATCACCGGACCCTTGGGAGCTTTATACGCCGGATTCACAATCTCCTGACCTACCGTAGCAACAGGAATTGCATTTTCTTCGATATACGATGCAATCCTGGCAATATCATACACAGGATGTCCCGCTATTGGGTTCCCGTAGTAGAGCGTGTATGCTTCGCCCGGCTTTGTCTCAAAGATTGCCGACACCACAGGGCCTTCTACGCTTGCGCCGCCACCGATCGCGATCGGCATGTTGTCGTCATTTACAATTGAAACGCGGACGTAACGAGCTTTTTGTTCGGGATAGGTTACGCGGTTTGATGAGCCGGTAAAACGTGTTGTTGAAATGTTGGAAATATATCCCTCTCTCACATATGACCACGATGTGCCATCATTCGACGACTCCACAAGCACTCTGCGACTGTAATTTTTGTCGCTCGAGGAAAGCGTAACAGCGTGAGTAAGGTATCCGGCGACTCCAAGATCAAGTGTCACTTCGGTAGCGCGCTTTGTCGGATTGTTGAATACAGTTACCGGCACTTCTTTCGTATACGTTGGTGTGATCACCGCAGTGTCTCCGTAGATCATCGCCCCCTCAACATCGAGAGCTCCTTCCGGTCCTTCACCAATCACTACTTTGAAATACCTCGCTGTGTTCGCGGGAAAATCAACGTCGTCCTTACCCGAACTGAAGCCTGTCACCGTATCAGTGAATTTAAAAATGTATCCCTTGTCGGTCACCAGTGCCCACGAAGGACTGTTGATCGGAAGAAGTGTATGCGAAGAATAGACACTTACCTGTCGCTTAAAATTTTTAGAATTAGTTGAGATGGTGAGACGCGTTCGTACCACCGCATCTTCCCCACTATCCGCGATGAACTGCGTGGTACCGTTCACATTCGACTCGTTGAGTAGCCGTGCAGTAACGACACCTCCCTTTACCGAAGCACTTCGGGTGATAAGGTATGCTGCCTCATTGCCAGTTTGGTTAATAATACGGATATCACTGAAGTTAGAGCTAGTGCGGGAAATGTCCGACGGCAGAACGATTTTCGTAAAGTCAGACGCCGACGGCGCTGAGACGGTACGCATGTACTGCCAGTTTTCCTGATCAAACTTTGCTTGAGCAGTCGAGAACGAAAGACTCGACACTAAAAGAAGTGTGAGGACAATAATAGTCTTCAGCCGGTCTTTGTATTTGGCATAGGCAAACGAGGCAATAAGCGCGATGACACCAAAGACGATGAATGAAATTATTCTATAGAGCTGCCCCAGACTCCATACATCCACCACCACCTTCACTGCTGTGATGACAAAAAGAATAAGACCGAGCCTTCGTATGCCAGCAAATCGCTTAGCAAAACCGATAGCGGTCAAAAGCGCTGCGTAGAGTGCCCAGAAAATCGATACTAATGTATTCGACTGATTTTTAACACCTGAAAGTGTTCTGTAATATGTGTCCGAGTTTTGGTTTTGCTGGTTTGAATAGTCGTACCCAGTGTTATATCTTTGAGCATCACGAGTAGTTACTTCGTATTGGACAGAAAGCGTTCGAATCTTCGCATCGTGATAGCCAGTGATCTGGATGGTAAAGGCGAAAATGGTAAGAATATTTGCAATGACGACAAACACCGTAATGCCTCTGTCTCTGATCGTCTCCGTAATGCTTCCGTACCGGACATACATACAGGCAATAGCGTAGGCGGCGGCGACCGCAAGCGCCAAGATAGCGAAGGCAGTATTAAAGATTGGAACAAAACCTTCATTGTTCCACCACGAGTGCGAAGCGTACCATACGAAGAAATCCGCCAAGCCGAGACAGTACACAACAACACCCATAATCTGAAAGCCGCGGTTACTGATCATCGATGCGATGAAGTACAGCACGCAAGCTTCGATAAGCCACGCAACAGCGATCCATGGGCCAGAGAGCTGCAGCGGCACCGCGAGGGAGAGGAAAGTTACCGCTAACCCCGGAAGGAAGATGTTGAGCGCCTTGTCGGAAGGGTTGTACTTGTTGGTCGCGTACGCAACGAGCATATATATAATGGCGATCATCACCGCTCCGAAGCCGAGCACTTCGTCAAAATTTCTCTGGAACAGAAGGTAGCTCATGACGGCGAAGCAAAATGCGTCCGCACCCAGCAGGAAATAATCTGCTTCATCAGCCTTGAGGCCCGCCGTGACAGCACGGGCAATGCTCGCGATAAGGAAGATGACGAACGAGACAAAGAGGAAGAAGAATGTCGGTGCAAGCATGCTCTCGCTATAGTGGGCGAAAAGCCAGGCCAGGAAGTTGATGGCGGTGCCGACAAAAGCAGCGGTGTTAAGCCTCGGCCATTTCTTGAAGAACGATACGCCGAGCACTCCGACATTGAGGAGTGTCAGGTAGCCGAAGAGCATCAGCATGTTGTTTTCTCGTGCACCAGAGAGAAAAGGCGTAGCGAACCCGCCGACGATGGCGACCACCGCGAGCGTTTGTGTGGCATTGACGATACTGATCGCAAAGGCGAGCGCCGTGACACAGAGCATGAAGAGTCCGGTCATAAACGGATCGATGAGATGGTAGAAGGCTTGCGCTGAATAGACAGACAAATAGAGAATGGCGATACCGCCGCCCATAAGAAGATCCGAGTACTTGAGATACTTCTTTCGGAGCACCTGACCAACAACGAGGAATGCGACGCCGGCAAGAATGCCGATCATGACGCGCCCAGCAGGGCCAATCCAATTGTTATCGAACGCATATTTCAAAAAGAAGGCGACGCCAACAAGCACCGCCGCGATGCCGATCTTGCCGAGAAAGCGACCCGAGGCTTCTTCACTTGAAAGCCGTGGAGATTCCAAGACGTCCCGAACTCCAGTGTCGGGCACAGAAGCACTGACAGGAACTCCACTAACCATAGGTGCGGACTCCATAAGGGAAACTCCTTGCTTTTTTTCTTCGGGTTTTGTCGAAGCTACTACTTTACCCTCAAGCAGTTTTTCAAGTCGGGTAATGCGGTGACCTTGCTTCACCACCATGATAATTAGAACGACTGCGATAATAATCTCCCACATATAATGTACGTTTAATTAATATACAATAATTATAACTCATCTTAGGTCTTTTTGTATTTTAGTTTTTGAAGGGATGATTTCCTTTGACAACCTTGATTCATTACAGCCTAATTATTGACCAGCTTCGAGATGGAAGAGGATTCTTTCATACAAAATCTATTTCATATCCATCTTAATACCCTAACTCTTGTTCACCGATTCCAAGATATTCTTCACTTCCTGAAGTTTCGGGTCTGGAGGTAAACCTCTCGCTGCCCGCATCTGTATTTGAGATTCAAGTTCGGCGAGCTTTCGCTGTAACATTTTTTGAAAGTCGGCGGGAGGAGTCTTCACTTGGAGTTTTAAGAAATACTGTTTGAGATCCCCTTCTATCTTTTCTGGACTGAAACGGACAAATGCAGTTATAGCGGTGGCTGCAACAATGATGGCAATAGTTGCATATGCGAATGGCGTTGGTATCCGCGAATACGCGAGATAGGAGAGCCCGAGGCCAACTGCAACAGTGATGAATTGCTTCAGCGTCAGCGGCCCAAAAATCCGTTCTTCGATCATCGATAAAGTGTAGCACAAGAAGGACTTCCTGAAGCATCGATACGGCTTTTCATTTTAAACAGCAAACCATCCGAAAGTTGGCCCGTCAACATGCCACGTTGACATTTTTTATTAGTCACCCATACGACGTTAATTTTATTCTGGCTGCGGGACTTGGAATCATCACAACTCTTCTGCTTCGCTTTTTTGCTGCGGGACTTGGGCTCGAACCAAGATACCAGCCTCCAAAGGGCCGTGTCCTACCATTAGACGATCCCGCAAAATACTATATTTTCTTTTCTAACCAACTTTCGCAGTCTTTCGGGCCGTGTTCCCTCGCAGGGCCTCGGGACTGCGGTTTGTATTCAATCACTTCGCTCTTGAACAAACCGGGAGCCTACCATTAGACGATCCCGCAATATTTCTAAAAGTCCTTATCAAAATACCATAAAAAAGACGGATTGAGTATTCAATCCGCTGGCTTTACCGTCGCACTCTGAGTTTGACGGGATGAGAATTTGTTTTACCCGGCCATGGGTGAGGCAACTTTTTGATCTCCGCACTCACCTTTTTCTGCGCCTGTGTAAGCGCTTCACCGAAGCTTTTTACTTGATCTTTCATAAGGACCTTTCCTTAGAGCTTACCATGCTCAAACACAAAATCAATCTAACTCTTTTTACGGAGAAATTTCGGCAGGAAATTGACGAGCTCATCCTCGCTCATCTTCTTCATTTCGTTGATTACTGGCTTGTAGGCTTTTTCAATGTCGCTCCATTCCCCTTCCGTGACATATATAATCGTTTTCGTTTCAACGCCACCGGGAGCATCGTCGCGGTTCACGCGCAAAATGCCGTGAACATTCCCGCTTCCGAGGAACACGTCGAGGTCGTGACCATCCTCGCTCGCATATCCTTCAATATATCCATAGTGCGTTGGAAAGGTGACACCGAGTATCGGGTACTCCTCGATCGTATCGGCAAACTTTTTGTACGATCCGCGAATATTTTCGATAACAATCTTTAAATCAAATAATTTCATGCAGTATTCGTGAGTTTAAGAAGTGCCAGCTCGAGAGGAAGTTCAGGGATGTAGGATTTGCCGACAAAGTCGTGCGTATGGAGGAGCTCGAGGAGCACTACGGAAGAGATTTTACTTTGAGGATCGGCGGCGAGACTGGAGAGAAAATCGAAATCTTCGGCGGAGAGGTCGTCTTTGATTTCCTTGGCCATGTCTTTTGAATTTTTAAGCAGCAGCACAAAGCGAGTTTTCTGGAGGATAAGGCGGAGATATACCTTCATATCAATATTCGCCTTTGCTGCCTTTCTGATAGCATTCAAACCCTTCTCCTTATCTCCGGTTGCAAGAGCGCTTATAAAGTCATTCACGATATCCCGGCGAGGAGCGCCGAGCACCAGCTCGATTTCCTCGATAGCAAGCTTCTTGTCTTTCGATGAACCAATAACCTTCTCAAGCGTCCCGAGTGTGTCACGGAACGAGCCATCGCCTAGCGTGGCGATAAGCTCTGCCCCGGCAGTATCAATTGTGTACCCTTCCTTTTTGGCCGTAGCCAGCACTACGTCTTTCAAAATTGCCTGCGAAGGTTTCTTGAACGAGAAGGTCTGACAACGGGATACTACTGTTTCCGGTATCTTGTCAGTCTCTGTCGTAGCGAGGACAAAGACCGCGTGCTTTGGCGGCTCCTCGAGGGTTTTCAAAAGTGCATTGAATGCTTCTTTGGTAAGCATGTGCACCTCGTCGATAATGTACACCTTGTACGGCGACTCGAACGGTAGCGTTGCAACGGATTCCCGAAGCTCACGAATATCATCAATACCGCGGTTAGAGGCCGCATCAATTTCATAGAGGTCGTTCGGTGTACAGCCGATGGCTCCCGCGAAAATCCTAGCCATAGTCGTCTTACCTGTGCCGCGGCTGCCTTCAAAAAGATAGGCATGAGAAATGTTACCGAGCTTAATCGTATTCTTGAGCACGTCAACAATATGATGTTGTTCAACAACATCTTCGAATTTCTGCGGACGGTATTTTCGATAGAGGGCGACGTGGGTTGAAGTCATATGATTATGATTATAGCAAAGAAATTAAAAAAGAATGCAGGGTTACTGCATTCTTGAAGTTTCGAAAGCCGCGAATTTAGGTAGGTCTTCCCAACCAAGGAATGGCGAACAGCCTTTCCCAGATCCGTACTTTGTTTTTTAGCGGAAAGCATTTCCGTGAGAGGAAATCTTCCCGATCTACCCGACTTGCTTGGATCGAAAATTCTTTTAAAAATTTCTCCGTAATTTCGATCTTTGCTTCCACGGTGACAAGAAAAACATTTCTTCCCTCGAAAGAGATGCTGACGCCGTGAACATCGTGCAAGGCGGATACCACCTGCTGTACGGCCTCCGCGTGTAAGGGAAACTTTGCTTGCAATCGTCGTGTTCGAAGTTGGGGCATGAGACTCCTTTCTAGTTGATTCTAATTATTAATCGTACGCTCATTTATCTGCATGAGCAACACGTTTATCCACAAGGAAAAAGAAATGCCGCTACACATAGTGTGCAGCGGCAGGGCTTACTAATTTTCTTGGAGTGGTGTGTGATCCGTTACCAAAACCTCAGCGAGAGGTCACATATGTTAGTAACTTTCGGCGAACCTGTGATCACACCTCGCTCACGTAAACCGAAGTCGAACTGATCGCGCCTTCGGCCGTGTTGTGTATTGGGATGGGGAACGAACCCTATAATCCCAATGATCGGTTTGGGTTTGGATTCACACCTCTTCGCTTTCCGAATCCGAAACCGGATTAAACCGTTTAATCGAATTATTCGAAACATAGTCTTTCACCTCCTTTCCGTTTCTTGATTGTTAAATGAACTAACAATTATCTTAGCATAGTAAAAGATTATTGTCAAGCTACTCGTAATGGTTCAATAGCTTGGCATCACCTAATGATTTAGGATGGTCGATATATGCCATACACCAAAAATCCCCACATGCCTCGCATCAGAAAGGAGGCTGCTCAGCTCCTCGTCCGCAAAGGATGGT
>Ga0209542_10002333_pt1 | contig 42658 bp, 48 predicted proteins | sample RifCSPhighO2_01_FD_184028 | JGI IMG/M metagenome (GOLD analysis project Ga0209542, IMG submission 184028) | Soil microbial communities from Rifle, Colorado - Rifle CSP2_plank highO2_0.1 (SPAdes) (version 2) | ecosystem: Environmental > Terrestrial > Deep subsurface > Rock core/Sediment ... | reverse complement strand
TTGACTATAAGTACAGTAATATTTACTTTTATTATTTTCTATCTTGCGATTAAAATGGCTGATGGTCGAGCAAAATTTTCTAGAGGTGTTATCTATTACCCCTTATTTTATATCCTTATTGTGCCTTTGTGGTCGATGAAGGCAGTGTTTAATATTATTTCTAAAAGACAAACGAATTGGAGATAGTTCGACAAACTGGTTCGATAAACTCACCATAACTCACTATAAATGGTTGATTCAAAGAAATACATTGTCGCCTTTACCATTACAGTTGTAATCTTCGGTACAGCTATCTTTGTGTCGAGTATCTTGAGTCAGAAAAAACTCGAGGACGTTCGCGCTATCGAGAATCGTGTAGCCCTCGACATTCTTTCTGGAGAGACGCAGTTCGCTCTACTTGAAGAGACTTCCTGTAAAGATATTGGCCCAGGTTTTCTATCACAAGAGCTTGGTTCTCTCGGAGGAAAACTTGTTTATGCTGAAAATCAAACTGGATTCGATGATAGTGATATAGATTACTTAAAACATTCCTACTTTCTTCTTGAGGTTAAGGATTATCTTTTAATGAAACGACTTACGGAAAAATGTGGTATCAAACCAACTTTTATTCTCTACTTCTATTCTACCGAAGATACCTGTGAAGAATGTGTGAGGATGGGCTACGTACTAACGGCACTGCAAGAAAAGTACCCAGACTTAAGAGTATATTCATTTGATTATCACTTTGATGCTGGTGCCATAAATACTCTCATCTCGATATATAAAATTAAAGCAGAATTACCAGCCATGATTATCAACGCCGAAACCTATTATGGTTTCTATTCTATCGAGGAACTTGAGGAAAAGGTGCCTGCCCTACATGATCTCGCTTTGAAGGCCAAAGCTCTAGAAGCAGCCGCCACTACTACTCGAAATAATTAGCAGAAAGAGCTTGTCTTAGATCGCTATATCTCGTGTCCCTCTTTCTCAAGAGAGGCTTTGGAGCCGGAGAGAGGAATTGAACCCCCAACCCACGCTTTACAAAAGCGTTGCTCTACCATTGAGCTACTCCGGCAACCACATCACTTTAACTCTTTTTTGTCTTCTTGAGAACTATCTTCGTAGCTGTCGTGAATCTGGCCATTCCCCTTCTCAATCTCTGACATATTTTTGAAAAATTCTGATATACCGTCCGGCCGCTTTAAGAGTCTTGAATTTCGTATGTTGCCAATATATTGATCCCTCTTCTCTTTAATAAAAGAGATAGATTTGTTCAAAACATTTTTCGAGTGTATGGGAATTTGCTTTTCAATGAGGAAAGAAGTCTTCTCTTTGCTATCTGAATAGAGGTGGACTAGTTTCTGATAAAGTGCTCGAATCTGGGCGTCGGCCTTAGAGATAATATTGAAAACGAAAAAAGGTTTCTTTAACTTCTGCTGTAATCTCTTGGTAGTTACAAGCAGTAGTATGGCAACACCCGAGGCAGTAAAGATATAAATAGTGATCATATTGAGAAGCGTACGAATTGTCCTACTTCAGTACGTTCACCGAACTTTTGCACAGTGTTATTTACTAGGTCGCTGACTTTCTTGTCTCCGTCTTTGATGAAAGGTTGCTCGAGAAGCTCCGCTGTGTCAGTAGGCTTCATGGCAGCGATGTGCATAGCAATGTCTCGAGCAACTGATTTGAAGTCGGGACTCTTGGCTACGAAATCAGTTTCGCAGAGCAATTCAAGTAGAACCCCCACTGTCTCGCCAGTGTGGATATAAGAGACCACTACTCCAGCTCCAAGGGTACGATCACCCTTCTTAGCCGCAATTTCGGCTCCCTTCTCCTTGAGGATCAAGATAGCCTTCTTCTTATCCCCACCGGCTTCTTCGAGCGCCTTCTGGCACTGCATGATAGAGAGACCAGTTTCCTCGCGTAGTGCTTTAATTTGTTCCGTTGTTGCCATTTTCTTGTTTACTTGACTGTAGAGTTACGCCTTTCTTATAAGCCTTCACTAATTCTTGAACCATAAAAGCAATACTTTGTCTCGAAGAGTCGTTGCCTGGGATGGCGTAGTCTATCGTATAAAGATTAGAGTCAGAACCTGCCAGAGCCACGACTGGAATGCGTATCTTCTTAGCTTCGGCGACGGCTATGTACTCCTTCTTCGGATCGATAGCTACTAGAAACTTTGGTAAAGCTTTAAGTTTAGATAGTCCGCTGAAATATATAGTCAGTTTATCAATCTCTCGGTCGAAGAGTAAACGTTCTTTCTTGGTGTACTTACCAAGCTCTCCCTTTTCTCTCTGACCAGTTAGTTCTTCGAGTCTGGCAATACGCTTTTTTATTTCAGAAAAGTTTGAAAGGGTGCCTCCAATCCAACGACCGGCAACATATGGCATCTCCAGTTCTTTGCCGGCGCTTTTAATAGCTTCTCGAGCCTCGCTCTTGCCACCAACCCAGAGACCCATGGCTCCCTCCTTACCCTTACTTTCGACGAAAGCGATAGCCTTCTCTAGTTCTTTACTAGTCTTCTCAAGGTCGAAGATTTCTATATTATTTTTGGAACCGAAGATGAAAGGTTTGGCCGAAGGGTGCCTGCGAGCCTTCACGAAACCGAAATGAGCCCCAACAGAAAAAAGAGCGTCCACAACACTTTTTGGGGTTCCCGCCTGAATGATCTTCAGATCGGGCAGGTCTTTCATTTTTTCCATAAGTTAAAAGTCTATCAGAAAAGCCTATTTTAGACAACAGATGCGCCATATTCTTTCATAGCATCTAAAATGGGGTCGATTTCGCCAGCCATAATTTTCTCAATATTATGCCAGCTCTTTTTAACACGGTGGTCGGTGATGCGATCTTGGAGGATATTATAAGTACGGATTTTCTCAGAACGATCGGCAGTACCAATCTGACTCTTCCTATTGGCGCTATATTTGGCAGCCTCTTCCTCCTCTTCTTTTTGTTCAAGTTTGGCTATTAGAATACTCATGGCTTTCTCTCGGTTCTTCAACTGACTTCTCTCGGCTGTAGAACGGACATCAATGCCTGTCGGTTTGTGGATAATCCTGACCGCAGTCTCCACTTTGTTAACATTTTGCCCGCCGGCACCGCCTGAACGCGAGGTCTCGATCTCTAAATCACTCGGTTTTATCTCAAGTTTTGTCTGTTTGCGGATGGGCAGGATAGCCACAGAAGCAGTGGAAGTATGGACTCGACCCATTTTCTCTGTCTCTGGTACACGTTGAATACGATGCACTCCAGTCTCGAAGCGCAGTTTCTCGTAGCAATTTTTACCACGGATCTCTATGGCCGCTTCTTTGTAACCACCTAATGATGTCTCGGAACTAGAGACTATCTGCGTACCCCAACCTTGAAGTCCGGCATAGAGGCTATACATCTCGGCCAGTTCTTTGGCGAAAAGGGCCGCTTCTTCACCACCAGCACCCGCTCTGACTTCAAGAATTATTTCATTGGGAAATTCCTCTGCCTTCACATTTTCTTGTTCTTGACTTTTTTTCCACTCTTGCCAATCCATCCCGTACGAAGTTATTGCTTACTAATCGCTAGGTAGTAATGATTGTTCATGACTTGTATAAGGTTACTTCGTACGGGATCCATTATTTCTTGGCCTTAGCTCTTTTTTGTTTGAAGCGTTCCACTCTACCAGCAGTATCGAGAGTGCGCATTTCACCAGTGTAGAAAGGATGGGTAGCGGAAGAAATTTCCACTCGGAAAACTGGATATTCTTTCTTATCCACCTTTGCTTTGGCAGTCTCTGTCGTCTTCACTGTAGAGGGAATGATAAACTCCGTGCCGTCAGAGTTGTCAATAAAAAGCACCGCTCGGTAATCTTTGGGGTGTATATCTTTCTTCATCCCGTTAGAAATTTACTAGTAATTAAATTACCACTATATGTTGTACGAGCTGAATTTCTAACGGGATTCATTTGAACCACACTATATCAGAAAATTAGATACCTTGCAAGAAGTCGATATCTCGCTGGATGGTAGCCGCCCTCTCCATCACTTTGTTACCATAACTTAAACCGATATTGGCTCTACCATTGGTAAAGCAGTTTTTGCCAGAATAATATCGGCAGGCGGCTGTGCGCTCGTTGGTATAGTCTTGACTATTGGCACCCAAGTCAGCGAGGAAGAGTGCTGAAGCCATGATAGCGTCAGACGGGTCCCATGGATTAGGTGTTGATTTCCCTGTGGCCGAGACAATTTTGCTTACCATGAGATTCCAAGTCGAAGGGATGAATTGAGCTGGCCCCATAGCTCCACCGTAGCCCAGAGTACTTGAGACTGGGCACGATACTCTTGTTTCCAGCGGATTGCCTCCTAATTCTTTTAAAATACTTTGTAAGAGAGGCAGGTCTCTTGTAGGGTGAATGCCGTTTGAAAATACTTTGCCAGTGTTAACACTTTTCGTCTCACCGGTTGAAAGGTTGGTGATCACACATGAACCCACATTTTCTCCCAAGTTAGATTCTTGCTGAAGTATCGCTAATAGGAAGGCTGGTCGCACACCCGTCTTGGCTCTAGCCGCTTCAGCATACTGTAAGGCTGTACCAAAGGGTATAGCCACCGAGTCTCGCAGAGGGAAAAGTACCGCCCTAATCTGAGCCGCTTTGGCCTGTTTGTCGGCCAATACTTGGCTATAAGTCTTTTCTTTAGTTTGGTTGATGGCCAAAAGGTTCTTTTTTTCCGCTTGGTCTATTTCTACCTCTTTTTTAGCACTCTCTATGGCGGCACGGGCAGATGCTTCGGCCTCCTTCTTTTTATTCAAAGCTTTTTTCTCGGATTCGGTTAGAGCTTTCACTTCTCGCAGTTCGTCAAAGAGACCGGCCAAAGCTCTTTCGGTAGAAGCATAAGTATCTATGTCTACGAAAAATTCTGAAAGATTTTTGTCAGAGAGCATGGCCTCGACTAGTGAGTAAGAATTGATGTCGTTAGTTTTTCGTAAGATGTCGGCAATAGCCATTTTTCCTTTCGTAATACGAGTATCGAGGACGACGATTTCTGATTGTTTGATTGCGATGTCCTTGGTCAGGTTCGAGATAGCAATATTCTTGGCTTTGATATTGGCCTGAGCGGCATTGATCTTGGCTGTGAGTGCCGTAATGTCTCTAGAAAAAGAGGCACTGTCCTGTTTAGTTTTATTTAAAATATCTGTCCACTCGGCAATCTCTTTATTACAAGCCTCTAAGTCTTGTTCAAGTTGGGCTCGACTCTTGCCTGATATTTGATCAGTACAAGCACTACTCTGAGCCGAGGCATGATCAAAAACGCTCAAAGCGCCGGAGATCAACATCAAGGCGATAATTATATAGAGCGAGTTAAGCTGGAGGAGCTTCTTTCTTGGCTTCGCTTGGTTTGGCTTCATTGGCTTCTTCTTCAGTCTCTTCTTTACCTTTCTTCTCCACTTCTATAGTTGATAGATCGATTGGGGCAACTTCCTCCTCCTTCTCTTCGCGTGGGGCAGAGATGAGGGCTACTACTTCTTCTGGATTTTCTTTAAGCTCTACTCCGCTAGGTACCTTTATATCTTTGGCCAGGACCTGATCTCCGAAGTTGGCAAGAGTGCTGGTGTCCACTTCTATATTATGAGGCAAATCTTTCGGCATGGCTTCCACCTTCAGCTTGTGGAGCACTTTGACCAGTACGCCACCGAGGTCCTTGATAGCCGGAGCTACTCCAATAAATTCTAGAGGCAGTTCCACTTCCACCTTGTGACCCTTTTCGAATACATAAAAATCCGCATGGCGGGGTACGCTAGTAATAGGGTCTAGATCGACGTCTTGAATGAGACTTTCCTTAATACCATCGGGTGTCTCAAGTGTTACAACGCTTGACTCCCCTGCTTCTTTCCAAACCTTGAGAAAATCGATTTTAGGAATAGAAATGGGGGTAGATGCCTCCTTTTTACCATAAAAGACTGCGGGAACCTTCCCCGCTTTTCTGAGTTGATCTAATTTATCTGTTTTACTCCGTATTTCTGCCTTCAAAGTAAGCATCTCTCAATTCTACCCGATTGCTATGTGATTTTCAAGATACTCAACTGTGCCCCCGACCTTCTTACCGGGATTGAAAATGTTTTTGGGATCGAAGATTTCTTTGGTTTTTTTGAAAAGTTCCAATACTTCTGGACTATACATTTTGCCAAGATACGGGGTACGGACGATGCCATCGTTATGTTCTCCTGTGATAGTGCCTTTATACTCTGCTACTAGGTCGTAAAATTTATCAGAAACTACTGTAATCTTGTCCCGTTCGCTTTTCTGCTTCAAATCCATCAGCGGAATTATATGGAAATTGCCATTACCAGCATGACCAGCAATGTTAGCTTCTATTCCATGTTCTTTAAGTATTTTAAGTGCTTTGGGCAGAAATTCGGGCACTTTCTCGGGTGGGATACAAAAGTCCTCGATAAAAGGGGCTGTCCTTTTATTTTTCACATGCTGGCGAAGTAAGTTAAATGACTCTCGGCGCATTACCCAAAACTTCTCTTCTTCACTATCTTTCTCTATTACCCTCGACCAAATATTAAACGGCTTGATAGCCTCAACCACTCTCAATATTTTATCCTTCACCCCCTTTTCAGTATCTTCCGCTATCTCGACTAAGATAATAAGTTTCGGTAAACCCAGCATTTCTATTCCAATCAAGGCTTCTGGAAGGAATTTGAGAGCAAGCGAAAGGAAGTTTGTCCCCACTTTCTTGGCAATCTCTGGCATGAAGCGTATGCCAAGCTTCAGTGTCTCCTCATCAAATGTTTCGAGACTTTCTGGCTCGAAAGGTAGAAGAGCGTTTATGACTTGAGGCAATTCATCCCAAGATTTGAAGAAAAGGGCCACCATATCATGATGTTTTTTCTCTGGTATTAACCTAAGTTTCATTTCTGTGACGATACCTAAAGTGCCTTGTGATCCCACAAGAAGTTTATTTAAATCAAATACAAAGTCCTTTACCCCGAGCGTAGTCGAGGGGCATATATTCCAAAGATAGTAGCCAGCAGAATTTTTTGATACTCTTGGTTTAGCTCTCTCTATGAGTTCCCTATTCTCTTCGATTAGATCAAAAAGCTTTATATAAATGCCGCCTTCAAAATCTTTTTGATTCATTTTCTTTTCTAACTCTATTTTAGAAAGGGGTTCGATTGTATACTCATTACCATCAGAGAAAATTACTTTCGATTCCATAATGAAGTTCTCCATTTTACCGTAACGCAGAGTTTTCTCTCCGGCCGAATTATTGCCGAACATACGACCGAGAGCGCAAAGGCTTTTAGAAGCCGGAAAACAGGGTAAAATCAAGCCTTTTTCTAAAGTTTTCTTCTCGAAATCGCGATAGAATGCCCCCGGCTCGACCACAACTTTCTCTTCCAATATTTCTCCAATTCTATTTAGATGTTTCGTAACATCGGCTACGATGGATTCATTCAAGGGTCCGCCTGTCATATCAGAACCAGCAGCTCTTACAGTGACTGAGTGACCAGGATTTTTATTTACCCATTTGACCAAGGCTTTCAAATCTTCTGGACCTTCTGGAAACACAACCAATCTCGGTTTAACTTCAAAGAGGCTGGCGTCTTTGGAGTATTTTTTAAGTGTCGCCTCATCCTCTAGTATCTCACCTTTGAAAAACCCTTTAATCTCGGAAGCTAGAGTCATATCTTATTGAAAAGTTTGAGTTTAGCAATGACAACTTTTTTCATCTCGGCTACTCCTTCCGCCATAAATTTATAAGGGGCCAGTTCGTCTGAACTTAAACCCTTTTTGATACCTTTCTTATAGGCGACTCGCAGTTCGGTATTAATATGCACCATTCTTATTCCGGCATTGATGGCCTCGAGTACTTCCTCGTCAGTATTGCCGGAAGCCCCGTGGAGAACCATCGGTACTTTTATCACTTTGGCGATATCTTTTATTCTTTTAATATTTAATTTCGGCTCACCTGAACGGACTAAACCATGCACATTACCAACGGATGGGGCGAAGAGGTCCACTCCGGTTTCGGCTATAAACTTCTCGGCGTCTTCTGGAGTAGTTTGAGTTTTTTCTGACACTCCTTCAGGAATCTCGTCTCTAAACATGGAGCCTGAACCGATAAACCCAAGTTCCCCCTCGACCAACATATCTGGTCCGCCAGCTGGCGGATTTTTCTTGGCGTAAGCTACTACTTCTTTAGTCATCATCACATTTTCAAAAAAGGGTTTCTCTGCTCCGTCGATAATAACCGAATCGAAGTGAGCATCAATAGCTTCCTTCGAGGCCTCGACAGAGTAGGTGTGGTCTGCATTTAGAAAGACTGGTTCCCCCTTATCCTTCTCCACTTGGACCAAGACTCTAATCTCCGCTACACCTAGGAAACTCCTTTCTTTCTCGGAAACACCGATGACAACTGGCACGTCAAGCTCTCTAGCTGACTCCACCACTGCCTTGAACCCTTCTGAATCAGAGACATTGAAATGTCCTATGGCGATCTGCTTTTCTCCTGCCCATTCGATATATTCCTTTAAAGATTTCATGTTACAATTTTAACATAAATGCATGACTTCATAGCTATCGGTGATATTGTCACGGACGCTTTCATCAAACTCAAGGATGCTTCTGTCCACTGTGACTTGAATCGTGAGCATTGCACCATCACTATGACTTTCGGTGACAAGATTCCTTACGAATCCGTAGAAGTCGTTCGAGCTGTGGGCAATAGTGCCAATGCCACTGTGGCCGCTAGTCGCTTGGGTCTTTCATCTGCTCTAGTTACTAACATGGGAGATGACCAGAACGGCAAAGAATGCCTCGAGAGTCTAAATAAAGACAAAGTCAATACTACTTTTATAAAAGTTCACCAAGGTAAAGAAACTAACTATCACTACGTGCTTTGGTACGAAGACGATCGAACTATTTTGGTCAAACATCAAGAATACGAGAGAGTATTTCCTGACATAGACGGACCTAAGTGGCTCTACCTCTCATCGCTCGGCGCAGATACTCTCGAGTACCACAAACAGATTATAGGGTATCTAAAAAGTCATCCCGATGTTTCTCTAGTTTTCCAACCCGGTACTTTCCAGATTCAATTAGGTAAAGACGAACTGAAAGATATTTATGCTCGCACTAATGTTTTCTTTTGTAACGTAGAGGAGGCCGAGAGAATATTAGGCCTTAGTACTTTAGGCGTAACCGAGCTTTTGAAAAGAATGCGTGAGCTTGGGCCGAAGATTGTGGTTATCCACGATGGACCAAAAGGTGCTTACGCCTTCGATGGTGTAAACACTTGGCATCAAGCACCATATCCTGACCCTAAGCCGCCATACGAGCGCACTGGAGCGGGAGACGCCTTCGCTTCCACAACGGTAGCGGCTCTGGCCCTAGGGCAAGATCTCCCCACTGCTCTCTCGTGGGGGGCAGTCAACTCAATGTCCGTAGTTCAACAAGTCGGTGCCCAGAAAGGTCTCCTTACTAAAGATCAAATTGAAGATTATCTAAGTAAAGCTCCTACCGATTTCCAAACCAAGGCTCTGTAAACGTACGAGCGGGCCCTTTTTACCTAAATAATTAATATGTTAAAATAGCGATATATCGCCATGGCACATATCTCCAAAAGAAAGTTATCTGAAAATGTAGAAAAGGCAATACGAGAGAGACTTGTCAAAATGATTCGCGTTATAGGAAAAGATAGAAAATTTAAGTTTGCTCTTAATGAACTACTAACCTACACAGAGACCACTATGCTCGCTAAGCGTCTGGGCGTCATTTATCTCATATATAAAGATAAATCAGTTCTCGATATATGCGAGACTCTTAATGTTAGTTCTTCAACAGTTATAAGAATGTGGAAAATACATGACGGTGGAGGGTATCAGAATATCCAGCAAGTTTTCCAAAAGCTTGAACCCTCACTTCTTGAAGTAATAGAGATACTTCTAGGTGCAGGTATGCCACCTATTGTTGGGAAAGGTAGATTAAAACATATCACAGGGGAAGACTAATAAATAGCGATATATCGCTATAAATAACTAGAAGTATAATAATTTAGAGTTTTATCTAGTTAAGATTTTCTTTACTGCTTTTATGATTGAATCCTTGCCCATACCGTAGTGCTCTATGAGTTCTTCAGGAGTGCCGGACTGGCCGAACAGGTCTTGGACGCCGATAAATTCTATTGGCACTGGGAAGTTTTTCCCCAAACACTCGGCTACAGCCGAACCCATACCACCCCTAATCTGATGTTCTTCGACTGTCACAATTCTCCCGGTCTTTCTAGCCAATTCTATTATGGCTTTATCATCGAGGGGCTTCACTGTAGCAAGGTTCATAACTTCTACCTCAATTCCCTTCTCCCCAAGTTCTTTGGCAGCCAAGAGGGCTTTGTGGAGTAAGGCGCCTGTGGCGATGATGCCAACCTTTGGCGTATCAGATTTCCAGAAGATTTGCGCTTTTCCTATTTCAAATGGAGTAGCTTCTGTAGTCATCACAGGAGTTTTCTCACGAGCCAGACGAATATAGACGGGTGTACCAGTATCGACACTGGCTAGAGTGGCTTTCTTGGCCTCTATGGCATCCGCCGGAGAGAGCACTATCATGCGAGGTAAGACTCTAGTGATAGCAATGTCCTCAATGGCTTGATGTGTGCCACCATCTGGTCCGACGGAAATACCAGCATGCGATCCAGCAATTTTGACCGGTTGGTTATTGTAACAAATAGTAGTCCGAATCTGCTCCCAGTTTCTACCAGGGCTAAACATGGCATACGAGCTGATGAAAGGAATTTTCCCCATAGCGGCAAAACCCGAGGCGACTGATGCCAGATTTTGTTCCGCTACGCCTATTTGGATAAATCGGTTTGGGAATTTATCTGCAAACAAATTCATCTTGGTAGATTCTGTAAGATCAGCGCAGAGTCCGACTACTTGAGCATTTTTCTCTCCTGCTAACAGCAGTCCTTCACCGAATCCTTGCCTGATCGGCACTTGTTCTCCGCCAGCTGGCGGATCATCGAACATCTTCGTATTAAGTTTTAAACTTGGATTGAGCATTATTTATAGTGAGCGTAGTCGAACTATTGATGTTCTGATTTAATCTTACCACCTAGAGTACGGAGTTCTTTTAAGGCTACTCTACCCTCTTCTTTGTTAGGTGGTTTACCGTGCCAGCGATAATCGTATTCAAATTCTGGCACACCTTTGCCAGCGATAGTATGAGCTATGATCACAGTCGGTTTGCCGAAGATGGCTCTGGCCGCCTCAAAAGCGTCGGAAATCTCTTCTATATTGTGCCCATCTATTTCAATCACATGCCAGTTCCAAGCCCGCCATTTATCCGAAAGTGGTTCAAGCGGCATGACATTTTCGGTATAACCTTCTATCTGGATATTATTTCTATCGACCACCGCAACAAGATTGTGCAACTTCTCTTTGCCAGCAAGCATAGCCGCTTCCCAAGTTTGTCCAGACTCAAGCTCGCCGTCGGATAGCAGAGCGTAGATTCTGCGACTACTCGTCAGACCATGGTCAATCTTATCGGCGAGCGCCATGCCAACAGCTTGAGAGAGTCCGGAGCCCAGTGGTCCGGAACTAGTCTCTAGGCTAGGTAAAAAGTCTCTGTGTGGGTGCCCTTGGAGACGCGAGCCGAATTGGCGCAAAGTCTTGAGCTCTTCGACTGGGAAGTAGCCGGCGTGAGCCATAGTTGAGTAAAGTACTGGGCATATATGACCATTGGAGAGCACTAGTCTGTCCCGCTCTGGCCAAGTCGGCTTTTTGGGATCGTGTTTGAGGGTGTGGAAAAAAAGTACGGTGAAAATGTCCGCCATATCTAAAGGTCCCGCGGTATGTCCTGAACCCGCTTTTATAAGTGCTTCAATGAGCGAGATACGAATATTATTGGCCTGCTCTTCTAGTTCAATTATTTTTTCGTCAGTGAGTTCCATAGTTCTTTGAAACCAGACCCTACAATGAGTCTATCTACTCCTAGGTCAATCAACCTTTGATAGTTCTCTATACTTACTCCACCATCGACACTTATGGGTATTTGTGGAAACTTCTCTCGCACTTCTCTTATTCTATCAAAAACTTTTGGGTTAAAGGGATGACCTTGTTCCCCGATCTCATCTATAGACATCAGGTGTGCAAAATCTGCTTTATCTAAATTTTCTATTGGATCACTTAGTTTAAGCGCAAGGCCAAACTCGATTCCCTTTATTTCAATAAATTTGTGAGCAATAATTCTTTTCGCTCCCCTATCTACCCATTTATCTATTATTTTTGCAGGCTCTTTGACCATCAAATGTACTTCAAAATTAATTTTAGTATCAGTCCAAATATCAATTTCTAAGACATCTATATGTACCAGATCTATCTCACTTGGAATCTTGGCCAGCTTCTGTTCTAAGTCGGCGACACTTAAGGCCAGTATTGCCGGAACAATTTTACTCATCCCGTTAGAAGCTAATGCTTATAAATCTCCTGATAAAAAATAACATGATATGTAATTAAGTGGGCTTCTAACGGGACTCATGGATGCGACTCATTTTGGTAATACGTCTATTATATTTCTCTGTATTTTTGAAGGGAGTTTCTAACCATTCCTTAACTGCTTCCTTCATCTCTTCATCTGTGACGAACCTGGCACCAATAGATAGAAGGTTGGCGTTATTGTCCCCTCTTGAAATCTTTATGATTGATTCGTGTTCTTCTTCCACAATGCATTGTCCCGGTCCGTAATAAACTGTGGCCCGAACGTTAGCAAATTTATTGGCCGCCATTCCTTCCCCCTGTCCAGAGCCGCCAAAAACGATACCTCTAACTTCGTTGGGGTGCATAGAAACTTCGCGAGCTACAGGGATAATGAAGTCCGGATAGTCATCTTCCTCGTTGTATTCAAAGGCGCCCTTATCTTCTACTTCATGACCAAGTTCTTTCAAATAAGATAGTAATTTTTCCTTAAGTCCAAAACCCGCATGATCTGAGCCGACAAATATTTTCATCCCGTTAGAAGTTTACTAATCATAAAGTTATCATAAAATTATAGCATGTTGAACTTCTAACGGGATTCATCTTTTTATAAGAATGAGGCTGTCTTTACCACATGCTCTACCAGAGAATAAGTATACCCTGCTTCATTATCATACCAAACCATGACTTTCACCAAGTTACCGTCGACAACTCGGGTCAGACCAAGATCTGCAATAGAGGCGTATTTGCTGCCAATAATGTCAGATGAGACTATGGGGTCTTCTGTAACGGAAAAAATCTTTTCCCAATGCTTGTCAGCCGCCGCTTTTCTCAAAATGTCGTTAACTTCCTCTACTGTGGTGTCGCGCTTGGAGATAAATGTGATATCGGCAATCGAACCGGCAATAATAGGTACGCGCATGGCCATACCGTCGAACTTGCCTTCGAGTTCTGTAATAGCTTTCGTAGTAGCGATAGCCGAACCACTAGAAGTGGGTACAATATTTTGGGCCGCCGCTCGCCCTTCTTTGAAATCTTTGGCATTCGGACCATCGACAATACTTTGACTGGCGGTATAGCCATGGACAGTATTTAAAATAGCTTTCTCTATGCCGATAGTTTTGCGCAAGATCTCTAAGACGGGGCTTCCGGCATTGGTGGTACAAGAGGCATTCGATGTTACAACTTTCTCCGATAAAGAGTCACAGTTCACGCCCATGAGAATTGTACCCTCATCTCTAGCCGTTGCATCGCCGTGAGCTGGAGCGGTGATCACCACTTTCTTGGCTCCAGCGGTGATATGTGCTCTGGCCTTCTCGAATGAAGTGAAGAGTCCTGTCGATTCGACAACCACGTCTATATCTAATTCTTTCCACGGCAATTTACTCGGATCTTTTTCTTGGAGAAATTTAGCATCAAACTTCCCTTCCCATTTTCCATACACACTGTCGTATTTCAATAAGTATTCAAGGTTTTCTTTACTACAAAGATCGTTCACAGCCACAATATCGATATCTTTCCTCTCATGGGCAATACGTATAAAGGCCCTCCCAATTCTCCCAGCGCCATTGATCGCGACCCTAATCTTTTTCATGCCTTAAATTTTAGCACATCTTGGTCCGGAGTTTTGGCATGCGCTTGGGCGTCCACTTCGTAGCTTGTATTTTGGGTTTCGAAGAAATTAACTAACTCGAAGACGTCAGTAGCAGTACCCATCCATTTGGCCGGATTAGTTGAACCGTAATGTTTCGGCAGACCCAACTCCTCAAGTCTTCTATCAGCTACGTATTCCACATACTGGTTCACATACTCGGCATTCAGTCCCAAGATCCCGTTTGGGAAGAGATCTCTATTGTAGGCAGTTTCCAAGTCAACGCCTTCTATCACAAGATCCCGTATTTCCTTAGCAAACTTTTCGGTTAGGAGCTCCGGATTTTCTTCAAGAATGATGTGCACTAGATTCATCCCGAACTTGAGGTGTAAAGATTCATCACGAAGTACCCAATCTATCATCGAGCCGAAGTTGCGGAGCTGGTTACGCTGGCGAAACGAGAGCATGACCATAAAACCGGAATAGAACCATATACCTTCCATCACAATATTATATGCAACAAGATTGCGGATGAATTCTTTCTTCCCTTCTAGTGTTTCTATATCAAGTTTATCTTCCGTCATACGTTTGAAATAACGCATGATGAATGCCTCTTTAGCTTTCATCGAAGGCACATTGAGATGGATGTCATAAACTTTATCACGATCGAAAGGGAACGTTTCTAAAACGTATTCGAAGGCGACACAATGATTCGCCTCCTCCCACATTTGTTTGGCTAGATAGAGGTGGCACTCGGGACTCTTGAGATATGGATATACGCCGAGGGCCAGTACGCGGTTTACAATGAGTTCAGCGGGGTTGAAGAAGGCCATGACAAATTTGACTGCATGACGTTCGTCCTCGGTCATCTTGGCCCAATCGTCGAGGTCTTCTTTGAGAGCAATTTCGTGTGGAAACCAAGTATTGCGGACCGCTTGATTATAAAGATCATAAGCCCATTGATATCGGATGGGATGAAGATTGACGTCTTCTGGTGAAGATTTACCTATTAGCATTCTATTCTATTGGCAGTCATCACAGATTAAAGAGTCTCCGGGATCAGAAATGTGGATATTGAGACCATTCTGATGCTCCACCACCTTCTCGACCTCGACTGGTACAGGTGGTGAGATTGTAACAGCTTCACCAGATTCTACCAACTCGGTGACAGGTTTCTTGAAAGAAGTCGTGCTCCCAAGTCCAGAGAGTGCCGCGAAGCCGCGCTTGCCCATAACTTCGGCCTTATTGACTCTTGTGGTCGATTGTTCGGCGGAGTGTCTCGGCTTCATATGTAGATAGTAAGTAGACTTGAGACCCTTTTCCCAAGCGGAAGTATAGATCTTCATAGTCTCATCTATATCGCGTGTTTCAAGATAAATGTTTCGAGAAATAGCTTGATCAAACCACTTTTGCGCTCGAGCAGCCACTTCTACATAAGCATTTGGATCATTGGTAAATGATGTTTTGTAAACCTCTCGAACATGTTCCGGGATAACTGTGATAGAAGCGATATCACCTCGGTTCTCGATGATCTTCTCTTTAACTTCATCCCAGATGCCCATATTCTTGAGATCTTTGACCAAGTTGTGATTGATGTCTAAGTATTTGCCAGAGATTTTATTACGAGAGAAGACTTGTGAGAAGCGCGCGTCCATGCCGGGCACGATGCCGGCCACTAGTCCGATGTTAGCGTTTGGCGCTACAGCCATCAGTGTGGCATTTCTAATTCCCAGTTTTACTTTGTCTCGTAAGATGTCCCAATTGAGTCCTCTGTGGTGGCTAGTTTTGTCGAGTTTCAACTCTTCTCCTCGATCATCCTCCAGTGTCTTGATGGAATCTATAGGTACCATGCCCATAGACCACCTGGAGCCTGGAAAATTTTTATAAGTACCTCTGCTTTGAGCGAGGTTCGCGCTCTCGTCGATAGCCATATAAGAAATGAATTCGAAAACTCTATCAGCGAAGTTGTGCGCATGGATACTATCGTACGCCAGCCCCAATCTTTCGAAGACGTCTGCCACTCCCATCACTCCCAAACCCACGGCGCGATTCTCGGAATCTGATTTTCGCGCTTCTGGTAGAGTCAAGGTATTAATATCGACTAAGTTATCGAGGAAGCGTACAGCGATGCGAACTGTCTCTTCCAATTTCTGCCAGCTGACTTCTTTATTGTAGACATGTTGAGCCAAGTTGATCGAGGCCAGGTTGCAGACAGCGATATTTTCCCTATCTTGCGGGAGACAAATCTCTGTGCAGAGATTCGACATGTGAATCGTGCCAGTGTTGTTGTTGAGAGCGCGCAAGTTTATAGGATCTTTCCAAACAAGCCATGGATGAGAAGTGGTCTGTAGTGACACCAACATTTTTCTGTATAGTTCTTTGGCTGGTATTTTCTTGAAGACTCTTAACTTACCATTTTTAGCCATCTCTATATATTCTGCATAACGCGTGGAGAAAGCTTGACCGTAGAGTTCTACTAGATCAGGTGTCTCTTTAGGGTCGAACATATACCACTCTTCGTTTGTCTTGACCCGCTTCATAAATTCGTCGGAAATATAAGCCGCAGTACTAGCTGTACGCATGCGCGTATAGTCATCTCCGGCATTATGTTTCCAATCTAGAAATTCTTGGAAATCGAAGTGCCAGTTCTCCATATAGAAACAGAGAGCGCCCTTCTTCTTGCCACCGCGCTGTATAGCTCTGATAGCCGTGTCCATAATCTTGGCAAAAGGAGTAGGCCCAGTTGAAGCGCCACCACCCGCGGAAACTAGAGGAGAGCCGGAAGCGCGCAGTTTAGTCATCGAGACTCCAAGTCCGCCAGACATTTTCGAGAGAAGCATGACGTCTGAAACTGACTTGGCGATATGTTCCATATCATCTTCCACTTGCAAGAGAAAGCAATTTGAAAGTGCTGGTCTGGCTGTACCGGCGTGGAGGTTACATGAACCACCAGCGACGAAGTCTAACTTAGACATTTTATTGTAAAACTTTTTCGCGTACTCGGTCGGATTCTTTTCATTATATGAGAGACCCATCGCTACGCGCATGAAAAAATATTGAGGTGTCTCTATTGGTTCTTGTTTTATATTTTTGAGAGCATATCTGTTTAAGAGTCCGGAGAGTCCGGCGTAGAGGAAAAGTTCGTCGCAAGTTATGTCGATTGCTTTGGAAATTTCCTTGAGATCAAATTTTTCTTTCATCCGTTTGTCCAGTCGTCCTTCGAAAATACCCTTCTCAATGTAAGTCAGGAAATATTCTCGATGTTTTTTCTCCAGAATTTTCGGGTCATCGTCGTAATCTCCAAGAATTTTTTTATAAACTGTCTTTAGTAAGAGTCTGGTGGCAATTTTGTCGTACTCTGGGTCCTCTTTTACGTTCTGGATAGCGGCATTAATAGTAGCTCTGTCCATTTCCTCCGTTGTGATACCATCATAGAGTGTCAGACGTGTTTCAGTAGCTACTTGAATGACTTTTGAAATGGGATCGAAGAGTCCAACTGTTGCACGTTCAATAGATCTGTTAATTTTATCCGCGTTGAAAGGTTCTTTGGTTCCATCACGATGGGTTATGCGAATTGAAATAAGAGGCGGCTGAAACATGCTCTATATAATATAACTTTACACCGAGCTGACATACTTAATTACTGTTGATAAGATATAAATTGTTCGATGTCAATGCCTCGGTTTCTAGAAAATCCTGCCGGAAGCTCTAAAACGTATCGAACTGGCCCAGGTGGGTAGAAAATCGTTGGAAAAGTCTCCGGCGTCACCTCGTGTTCTATACCAATGACCTCGAAGCTCTCGGAAATCCAAACAATGTCGATGCTAAAATTCATATCTTTCATCCAAAAACCGTATTGACCAGAACTATCGAAAATAAAAAGCATGCCCGTGCCGTCTCGCAAAATTTTTCTTTCAGATAGACCTTGGGCGCGTGATTCGACGGTGTCAGCAATCTCAACTTTTATACTTGTGTCATTTATTTTTACTATTTTTGCATTACTTCCCAAATCTATCTGTCTTTGGAAGAATAGAAAAATAGATCCGAATATAATTACGAGTCCCAAAATAAGAAAAAAGGCCTTTTTGATAAAATTCATAATATAAGTATAACAAAATCCCGCCAGAGGCGGGATTTTGTTCAATAATCGCGAAACGATTACTTACATAGGTCGGCGATCGCGAGGGGCGCGAGGCTCTAGCGGGCGAGCAACATTGACAGTCAACTTTCTTCCTTCGAAGTCTTGACCATTGTACATGTTGATAGCTGCTTGAGCTTCGTCATCATTTCCCATCTCGACGAAACCGAAACCTTTGCTTCTGCCGGTCATGCGATCAATAATAATTGATGCAGACGATACAGCACCAGCCTTAGAGAAAAGATCACTAAGAGCTGCTTCTGTAGTGGAATAAGGAATCCCACCGACGTATAGCTTTGTTGCCATTTATTTTACTTAACTTCCAGCCTTTTAGTAATTCATGTAAGCGCTGGACCTATCTCATCGGACGTAATCTCAACGAGACCTGCCCGCTAATGCTTCGCGTAGCGAAGCAGGCGGGACCTTACATACTTGTATTATAGTCTATAATCAAAAATTTGTAAAGGCCTAGTATAAGATTCCGGTTTCTTCCCATTTTCTAATCTGTTTGGCCAGATTGTAACGTGTCTTCGGAGTCCAATCTTTCAGTCTAAAATTCTTGCCTTCGCTGGTATCTTGGGCCTTATGGGGCAAATTTTCTCCTGCATAAAGTCTAGAAGCGATATCAAGATAGCCCTTCTCTGCCCTATCGTTAAGTTCACGAAATAGTGTTTGGGGTGGTTTGGAAGTATCGACAGTAATAGTTGTCAAAATATTGCCAGCATCAACCTTCTCTACCGCGTAATGAATGGTAGCTCCTATATGTGCAGGATGACGTTCGATGACTGCATACTGATTGGCAATAGCACCACGATAATAAGGACAGAGACCCATGTGGAGATTGATTGCCCTTTTGGCAGTCTTGATGATGTGGGGTTTGATAATAGTGTTGCCCCAGATGACGATGAGATCTGGTGAGAGTGCTTGAAGATTCCTATAAACTTCTTCGCTATTGGCAGATATTGTCTCCATCGTCTGGGGAATATAGTTTGGTTCTAGAGAAGAAATTATTCCACTACGTTCTCTAAAATATTCCAGAGTTTTCCTTGTTGATTCATTGAGCCTTAGAAGAATGGCATAAAAAATTTCTGTCGGCAGAGCCACGAGACCGACAGATTTGTATAAACGTTTAAGACGTTGAAAAAGAGAATAGTGATTGGCTTTAGGTTTCTGAATGACTACCAGATCCACACCCTTACCAGTCAATTGATGAAGGGAATTTGCAAATGCGCGTTTAGCTTCTCCGGGAATGGTAATTATAACTATACCCATGTAAGAGAGCATTATACACAAAAAAGCTAATGAAAAAATAATATCAACTAAATATTAGAACCCTTTGACTTTCTCCACCAAGCCTTGAATTTATCCCAGGCCAACATTCTAACGCCTAATATTTCCAAACCCAATACTAAAAGGAAACCTACTGGAGTAAATGGAGTAATTATAGAAAGTAGTCCGATAACTACCAGAGTTATACCAGCAATTTTTCGAACCTTTTTGTTCTCCCAGATTTTCTTAAAATATTTTTTCATTTGCAATTTCCTTTCTGGCGGAGGTGGAGCGATTCGAACGCTCGATACCTTGCGGTATGCCGCCTTTCCAAGGCGGTGGAATAAACCACTATCCGACACCTCCTTTCGTCAATAAGATTAATCCTAGCACTATTTGCAATTTTTAAAAATCTTAGCAATAAAATTGTACCAAATAATTGCGGCCGCAAATATAATGCATGATTTATTTATTAGACGAGCTTGAACCTATGTTTTAGATCCAACTCATTATCTATATAACCAGCTTCAATAAATCGCACAAATCTTCTAATATTATAAAACTCAATTATATATTCCAATTCGTTACGACACTCAAATGGTAAAACAAAGACTGAGTGCTGTAACTTTAGGAACCCCAATCTCTTTAATTGAAAGCGGAAAGTTTCTCTCATCTTCTTTTTCTTTTCAGGGATATCAAATATTACAATCCTCCACTTATTATCCCATCGATGTTTCTCCACAGTCATATTATCGAGATTATATGTTAGAGCCACTCTCTTGCCTTCCGAAGAAAGAGTGAAGGTAGTTGTTCCATCTTTATTATTATTCTGCTGAATTAACTTTGATCTGTACAAGGCCTTAATAGAAGATGTGAGATTTCTTCTATCTATTTCTTTCCATGCCTTATGCATTGTTCTAAGTATTTTGAAATATCCTCTAGGTGAACGGGAAAGGCCTAAAGTTATGCCTCCAACTAGAAGTAATAATATTTTCTCTTTGGTTGAGCCCCTGCGTACCATAGTTTAAATTATACTATATATTAGCGGTCGCAGATAACTTGTAATATTTTTATACAAAAATACAGAAGGGTTTATTTATTGCGCTTTTTTAGAATCTCGTCGGCCTTTTCTATTTCTTCTGCAATGCCGGTAATGAAATCATAATTTTTGACATCACCTACTTTAATCCAAGCGAATTCCGTTGCATCCTCGTCAAGTTTTACCTCACCTGAAACATAGAGTGCAAAGTAACTTAAACCCAACACAGGGTAGCTACAACTCTATGAAGATCTTTATTTTTGATTTCCATCCCGTTAGAGATAGAACACGCTAGTGTGTTCGTGGTTATTTATAATTTCGCAATAATATAACATGAGTGATCTCTAACGGGATCCATACGCCACTACTTTATTGCGCCCATTTTCTTTTGCATCATAAAGCGCTTTGTCAGCCCGCTTCACTAATTCAGAGAGAGTCATACCCTTCTCCGAAGCAGCTACTCCGGCACTGATAGTTAGTTTAAGATCCTTTGCTTCTGGGAAACTCATACTCTCAAGTTCTTGTCTTATTTTCTCTGCCTTGCCCACCGCATCTTTCTCATTGGCTCCCAAAAGAGAGGCCACTATCTCTTCCCCACCCCACCTAGAGATAGTATCTCCCGTACGCAAATCTGCCTGGATAGTCTCTGCTACTTTGCGCAAAACAGCATCGCCAATATCGTGACCGTAAGTATCGTTAATATTTTTGAAGTGATCGATGTCGAAAAAAATTATGCTAATGTTTCTGAATCCAAACCACTCCCTACGTTTGCCCTGCTCATTCTGCTCGATGATAGCGAGATAAATACTTAGCTCTTCTTCGAAAAAGGCGCGGGTCTTGAGTCCTGTGAGCGAATCGTGGATCAAATCTTTCTCCAGATCGTGGATCTGGGTCTCTAGTTCTACTATCCGCTTATCTTTATCTTCACTCATTTCGTTTGGCTGGTTAATGCTCTTATTCTATCCTCTATAGGCGGATGTGTCATGAAGAGTTTATGGAAACCTGAACGAGATTTACTGCCGAAAGGATTACTGATGAATAGATGCGCCGTGGCATTATTGGCCCGCTCGAGCGACATAGATGCGGCACTAATTTTCCTTAAAGCGTTGGCTAACCCTTCTGGATATCGAGTCAGGAGTGCGCCAGTGGCATCTGCCAGAAATTCGCGTTTGCGAGATATAGCTAGTTGGATGAGTGTGGCGGCTAGTGGAGTCAGTATGGCCAAAACGAGTCCGATGACAAGAAGAGGTGCTCCGCCACTTTGATTCCTGCGACTATTATTCCACATTTGTGAGCGCAGGAAGAAATCCGAGAGCAAGGCCACGAAACCGGCCATCACTACTATTACAGTCGAGAGAAGCATGTCGCGATTGCCAATATGCGAAAGTTCATGAGAGATAACTCCTTCAAGTTCGTTCTTGTCGAGAATATTTAAGAGACCAGTCGTGACACAAATGACCGCGTGCTCTTTGTTGCGACCAGTGGCGAAAGCATTTGGAGCATTATCTTCGATCACATAGAGCCGCGGCATGGGTAGTCCCGCAGATATAGAAAGATTTTCTACCGCATTCCAGAGGTCGAAGTATTCTTCTCTAGTGGCGGGCTTGGCTCGGTGGAGCTTAAGCACAATTTTGTCAGAGAACCAATACGAAAATATATTCATGAAAATAGCGATTACGACAGCTATAAAAAGTAGGGAAACGTCATTATAAAAATATGAGAAAAACCACCCAAGCATAATGATAAGGGCGAAAAATAGTGTCATCAAAGCCCAAGTTTTAAAACTATTTTGAGCTTGATGAGTATAGAGGTTAGACATTAGGTGCTAGGGGTTAGCCTAGAACTTAACTTCAACTGGATTCTTGGCGGCGGTTTCTTCGAGTTGGAAAAACTCCATAGTCAGGAAGTGGAAAACATTGGCGATGATATTGCTGGGGAAAGATTCGATGCGAGTATTGAGATCACGGACGTTGGTGTTGTAGAAGCGGCGGGCGGCTTGGATCTTATTTTCAGTATCTGCCAGCTCCTTCTGTAATTCAAGGAAGTTCTGATTGGCCTTCAAATCCGGATAAGCTTCTGCTATGGCAAAAATGGACTTAAGAGCACCAGAGAGCATATTCTCGGCCTTACCCTTCTCTGCTAGGTTACCCGCGCCCATGGCCGCGCTACGGGCCTTGGTGACGTTCTCAAAGGCGCTTGACTCGTGGGTAGCATAGCCTTTTACCGTATTAACCAAGTTTGGAATGAGGTCGTAACGACGCTTGAGTTGGACATCAATATCGGCCCAAGCCTCCTTGGCTCTATTGATAAGACGAATAAAACCGTTGTAAGCGAAAATAACCCAAAGAACTATTAAACCTAGAACTATAAGAAGAATAAATAATATTGACATGGCAGTATTATAGCATTTTTACTTTCTATTTATTAGTTTCCTCTCTAACATTGTTACTCTACGAGATAAGGATATCAGTTCCACATTATCTGCTTTTAATTTGAGTTCGTATCTCATCAACTCTACCACTTCAGAAAGTTTTGATATTTGTTCAGTATTATGAGCGACCTGTTCAGCAACAAGACTCATCTGATGTTTTAAATTATCAAATTCGAGGCCAGTTTTTCTATCTAAATCTCCGACTTTTCTATCCAGCTTATCAACTTTTCTATCTACTTTTCCAACAGCATCAATAACCTCATCAAAACGATCCTTTGGCTTCTTAGATTTCGAGTTCCTCCTTAGCATATTCTCATTTTAGCACAAATTAGTAATCCATCCCACCATTTGGGCCACCGTGAGAATGCTCCTTCTCTTCTTTAGGCTCATCGGCAATAGCCACTTCGGTAGTCAGGAGGATGGCGACGGCGGAAGTGGCGTTCTCTAGAGCGCATCGAGTCACTTTGACCGGGTCAATGATACCAACCTCGAACATATCTGTTACAAAAGTATCAGTGAGAGCGTCGTAGCCAGAGTTTGTCTGACCCTTGAGCACTTCGGCGAGGACCACACCATCTTCTTTGCCAGCATTTCTGGCAATTTGTCTGAGCGGTTCTTTGAGAGCCTCGACGACAGCCATGTAGCCAGCGGCGAATTCGGCCGCTTCGGCATTCTCATGAGCCATCTTGGCTTCTTTGGATTCTTTGTACTTCGCTTCAATCTTTTTGGAAACTTTGGCCAAGGCGCTGCCACCGCCTGCGACAATTCCCTCTGCTATAGCAGCCTTAGTAGCATTCACCGCATCTTCGATCTTCAATTTGAGATATTTCATCTCTGTCTCGGTGGCAGCGCCGACACGAATCACAGCTACTCCACCAGAGAGTTTGCCAATGCGTTCGTCTAACTTTTCTATATCAAATTTGGAAGTAGTATTTTCTCTCAGTTTCTTCAAATTCTCAATTCTTAGTTTAACTGCGGCAAGATTTCTCTTGATTCCACCAACAATCTTCGTACTCTCTTTGGTAGAAACAACTCGTTTAGCACTACCGAGCATATTGAGTTCAGCATTTTCAAATTTTATACCTACTTCTTCTGATATAACTTTGGCACCCACAGTTGCGGCTATATCTTCCAAGAGATCTTTCTTCTTATCACCATAACCTGGAGCCTTTATAGCCAGGACGTTGAAGGAGCCGCGGAGTTTGTTGACTACAAAAGTGGTTAGCGCTTCCCCATCTACATCTTCAGCAATAATGACTAAATCCTTCTTGCCACTGGCAGCTACTTTCTCAAGAAGGGGTAGGATGTCTTTCACAGTAGATATCTTCTTGTCTGTGACCAAGATTACTGGGTCGCGATACTCGGCCTCCATGCGTTCGCTATTGGTGATCATATAAGGAGAGAGGTAGCCTTTATCAAACTCAAGTCCTTCCACAATCTCTGAATCGACACCAAACGACTGCGACTCCTCGACAGTGACAACGCCATCTTTACCGATCTTCTTGATAGTCTCGGCGATAATGGCGCCTATTTCTGCTGACTCAGCCGAAATGGTGGCCACTTGTTTGACTTCGTTGTCGGTCTTGATGGGTTTGCTCATTTTCTTCAGAGCATCTATTGCATCGCGTGTCGCTTCCTCAATACCTCGACGGATACCCATGGAGTTCGCTCCTACCAGAGACTTCCTGAAACCTATTTCAACCAGAGCTTGAGTAATGATGACAGAAGTAGTGGTGCCATCGCCTGCAGTATCATTGGTTCTCGAAGCAACTTCCTTCACAATTTCGGCGCCCATGTTCTCGAACTTATCTTTCAGCGTTATGTCTTTAGCAATAGTTACACCGTCATTTGTTATAGTAGGTGCGCCGTAGCCTTTGTCCAAAACTACATTTCTACCCCGGGGCCCTATAGTAATCTTGACCGCGTTTCCTACTTTATCTACCCCACGTTTGAGAGCCTCACGAGCATCCTGATTGAAAAGAATTTGCTTGGCCATGGGTTTTTAATTTTTAATTTTTAATTTTGCAATTTTCATTGAATTTTCAATGTATCAATTTGTAAATTGAAAATTGTAAATTGATAATTACTTTATGACTGCGAGAATACTTTCTTCTCGCAGGAGATAAAGTTGCTCCCCGTCCTGCTCGACCTCATCGTAACCATATTTAGAGAAAATGACTGTTTCGCCCACTTTGATTCTTATAGGCACTAATTTGCCCTCTACCCACTTCCCTTCTCCGACTGCCAAAACTTTCCCCTGTGCAGACTTCTCTTTAGTAATAGATTCAGGAAGAATGATACCGAATGAAGGCCTTTTTATGCCTTGGGCTTGTCGAAGGGCATCTTCAGTAAACGGCCGCACGAGAACTCTATCTGCGAAAGGCTTAATTTGCGCTTTCTTTTTAACAATCTTGCTTTTCATATTGCCCGCACCTTATATCAAAAATCCCCAGAAGTCAAATTCGTATTTGCACGTTAGCTGGAAATTGTGTTAGTATTATTTAGTACAGTCCCTCGACTTCGCTCCCTCGATAAGACTCGGGACAAGTCGGAATATAAACAATGGCCCAGATTCTTCCCTACATTCAGATTATCCTTAGCCTTCTTCTCATAGCGGGAGTGCTTCTCCAACGCTCGGAAGCAAGCTTAGGCTCCGCCTTCGGCGGTGATGGCTCCACAGGAGGACGCTTTATGCGTCGCGGTATGGAAAAGATTCTTTTCAATAGTACTGTGGTAATCGCTATCCTCTTCGCCCTCTCCGCTTTTGCCAGTCTTCTTCTCAATTAATAGTTCAACTAAGTTCACTACAAGTACAAGTAAAAATTCTAACGGGATGAATTACAAAGAATTGCGGACGCTTCTATTGAGGCGTTTCCGTCTACCAAAGGAACATTCGATACAGAGAACCCTACGCTCTTTCACTATTGCTGAAAAAGCTGTTTTCTATTTCTTCACCTCCATTTTCATACTCTCTGGCATGATACTACTCTGGCAAGTCAGCGACGCTTACCGGATAGAAGTACCTACTCGCGGCGGCACTCTGACCGAAGGTGTGGTCGGTAATCCTAGATTTATAAACCCAGTCTTGGCAGTATCAGAGGCAGACAAAAACTTGGTGGCCCTCTTATATTCTGGCCTAGTGCGTATTACTCCGGAGGGTGATGTCGAAAATGATTTAGCCGACGAAATAATCATTTCAGAGGATCGACGTACTTATACTATCCACATTAGCCAAGATGCCCATTTCCACGATGGTGTAGCAGTTACCGCCGACGACGTTTTATTCACTATACAAAAGATTACCGACCCTCTCATTAAGAGCCCGAGGAGGGGTAACTGGGACGGAGTTACCGTCGAAAAGGTCGACGAGAGCACTGTAGTCCTTAACTTGAAACAAGCTTATACCCCCTTCATCTACAACTTGACGCTTGGTATCTTGCCTAAACATATCTGGAAGAATGTTTCTGATGACGAATTTTCATTTAGCCAATTTAATACCCTACCCATTGGTTCTGGCCCTTACGAGATAGAGAGAGTGGAGAGAAATTCTGGTGGTATTCCAAATTTCTATAGCCTCACTCCTGCTAAAAATATTTCTAATACAGCCCCGTTTATAAAAAATATGGTCTTCAGATTCTATCCGAGCGAAGTGGCGTTGATCGAGGCTTACAATGGACACGAGGTAGAGAGTCTTAGTGGCGTCTCTCCAGAAAAGATGCTCGAGCTCAAAGTAAACGGCTCCAAGATTCTCTCTTCCCCACTGCCTCGCGTCTTCGCCGTCTTTTTCAACCAGAATCAGTCCAAAGTACTTTTAAATAAAGAGGTGCGCCAAGCTCTTAGTCTCGCTAGTCCGAAAGAAGATATCGTGGAGAAAGTACTAGGTGGTTACGCTACTCCTATCGATGGGCCATTACCAGCCGGCATTTACTCTTGGACAGGCTCCGCGGCGGACGAACCCCTGTTTGAAAATAGACTAGAAGCGGCTAAAGCTCTTCTTGTAAAAGCAGGTTGGAAAACGAATGAGTCAACAGGCATCTTGGAAAAAAAGAGTGGGTCTGCTATGATAACTCTGTCGTTTTCTATCTCTACCGGTGATGCGCCTGAACTTCGGCAAGTGGCAGAGGAACTTAGTGCCGCTTGGAAAAAGCTCGGTGCCGAGGTCCAAATTCTCGTTTTCGAAACCGGCGACCTCAATCAAAACGTCATCCGTCCGAGAAACTTCGACGCACTACTCTTCGGTGAAGTGATAGGTAGAGATGCCGACCTCTACCCTTTCTGGCATTCGTCACAGAGAACTGATCCTGGACTAAACATCGCTCTCTATGCCAATAACCGTGCTGACAAATTGCTAGACGACGCTAGAAGTGCCAGTGACCGAGAGATAGTGGAGGAGAAATACAAAGCCTTCGCGGAGGAAATAAATACTGACGTACCTGCCGTCTTCCTCTACACCCCCAGCTTCCTCTACGTGGTGCCGAAGTCGGTGGAGGCCATCGACCTAGGCTCATTAACCATCTCTCAAGACAGGTTCCTTAGCATCAGAAATTGGTATATAGAAACAGATAAAGTTTGGAAAATATTTACTGATTAAAACAATAATGAATCCCGTTAGAAGTAACAATGAATATGAAAAATAGTCACTTTAATATTATGAGAGTAATTAGCAATAACTTCTAACGGGATGAATAACACCACATTTACGAAAAGCTTGAGACACAAAAATCTTCATAGGAGATCTAACTCCCCTATTGCGGCTAAGAAGCCTCATGACATCGTCCCTCCTATCGGGGATAGTATTCGAATTATTCCACTTGGTGGTGTGGAAGAGATAGGCAAGAATATGACAGTTGTCGAGTTCGGCGAAGATATTATCATCATTGATGCTGGCATCCAGTTTACCGACGATGATACGCCTGGTGTTGATTATATTTTACCTAACATCAAGTATCTCGAGGATCGCAAAGATAGGATCCGCGCTCTAGTGATCACTCACGGCCATCTCGACCACATCGGCGGCATCCCCTACCTCATCACTCGACTCGGCAACCCGCCAATCTATACTCGAGAGTTTGGTGCCCTCCTGATCCAGAAGAGACAAGTCGAGTTCCCACAACTGACGCCACTCAATATTAAAATTGTTGAGGCCAGCGACAAGTCTATCCCCATTACTCCTAACCTCAAAGTACGCTTCTTCGGCCTCACTCACTCTATTCCAGATTCAACTGGTGTCATTATTGAAACTCCATACGGAGATATTGTTAACACCGGAGATGTGCGAGTAGAGAACGAGAATGGTGTTGTCGGCGAGAAAGAGATTGAACAATATGCCATGTTTAAAGATAGGAACGTCTTACTCTTCGCCATGGATTCCACGGGTATAGATAAGATGGGCTTTTCTCCGTCGGAGGCTTCTATTTTGAAAAATATAGATACCATCGTGGCGAATGCGCCCGGTCGGATTATCCTGGCTACTTTTGCCTCTCAAGTCGGGAGAATCGTAGAGTTCCTAAACACTGCCAAACGTTATGGTCGGAAAGTACTTATTGAAGGTCGCAGTATGAAGACCAATGTCGAGATCATCAAGCATCTCAATCTTGTCAATACAGATCATATCGTGCCTATCGAGGATATAGAAAAATATCCACCGAATAAAATTATGATGATAGCCACAGGTGCGCAGGGTGAAGAGTTTGCTGCTCTGGGACGTATGTCGAACAAGACTCACAAGTTCATCCGTCTTCAACGTTCCGATACCATCATTTTTTCATCCTCTGTTATTCCCGGCAACGATCGTGCAGTAGAGAAGCTTAAAGACAACCTCTTCCGTCACGACTGTAAGATTATCACTTACCTTGATTCCGATGTGCACACTTCTGGCCACGGTAAACGTGGCGAGCTCGAGTGGGTACACAAACAGATTCCTTACAAATATTTCATGCCAGTGCATGGTAACCACTTCCGGTTGAAGATGCATGCCGAGTTGGCTGCCAGTCTAGGTTGTCCTCGCGAGAATATTATCGTGCCGGACAATGGCAGTATCATTGAAATCCAAGACAAAGGTACTAAATTTGTGAAATTACTAGAGAAAGCTCCATCGGATGACATGGTGGTGGAAGGTCTCTCCATCGGAGACATTTCGGAAGTGGTGATTAGAGATAGGAAGATGCTTGCGGCTGACGGTATCTTCGTAATCATCGCTCTCATCAATACTCGAACTGGCCATCTCAAGAAGTCGCCGGATATTATCGCTAGAGGCTTCGTCTATCTTCGAGAATCTCAAGAACTTCTATCGGAGGCGCGCATTGTTATCAAGCGCTCTATAGAATCCACTACTGTGGGCATGAACCCCATTAATTTCGATTATGCTAAAAATGCTGTGGCTGAAGACGTTTCCCGTTTCCTCTTCCAACGCACAGCTAAGAAACCAATAGTCATTCCAGTTATACTAGGGGTATGATGCGATTTGGATCCATTTTCGTTTCCGTTTTTTTCCTCTCCATTCATTACGGCGTTATTTTATATATCCACTCATCGTACTTAGGCGACTTTTTCCAACCAAATACTGTGAGTCTTCTGATGTTTTTGGGCGCGAGTGGCAGTCTCATCTTTTTTTTATTTGCGCCCAAATTAATAAAATTACTGGGTAAACGGGTTTTTCTATATATCTCTCTGTTTTTAGTTTCAGCTAGTTCTACGTTTATGGCTTTGGCTACAACGGCCGAGTCAGTAGCAGTTGCTTCAATTATCTACTCTTGCCTTATACCCATGACTTACTATTGTCTCGACATTTTTCTAGAAGAACTCTCGACAGACAAAAAGACTGGAGAAATTAGAGGTATCTATCTTACAGTGATCAGCCTTGGTGTAGCTACGGGGCCATTTCTCTTGGCACTTTTAGCCTCTATATGGCAAGGATTCCAACCTGTTTATATTGCGGCGGCCCTGCTTCTAATCCCTCCGATTATTCTAGCAATTTTTTCTTTTAAATCGTCCACTCCCAAGGCCCATGGATCTTATCATCATTCTTTCCGACTCCCCTTCGGGGCTTGGTGGCGTGATAAAAATATCAGACGCGTCACCTTAGCACGCTTGGTGCTCGAATCTTTCTACGGTTTAATGATTGTCTATACTCCGATCTACCTCTATCGAGTCCTCGGTTTCGACTGGTCCGAGCTCGGTGTTATATTTACTGTCATGCTTCTTCCCTTCATACTTTTCGATTGGCTTGGTGGCGAATTAGCTGATAGATTCTGGGGAGAAAAGGAATTGATGAGTACGGGTCTTCTCATTGCCGGCTTCTCACTCCTCTTTATGCCGTTTATAGGGAAAGTGTTTTGGGCTTGGATGCTTGTACTCTTTATGTCACGAGTCGGCGCAAGTATGGTAGAGACCATGACCGAAACCTACTTTTTCAAAAGTGTGAAAGCGGGAGACACAGGCCTTCTAAGCATCTTCAGATTGATGCGCCCAGCGGGTACCATTTCCGGAATCATTATCGGCGTCTTAGTGATAAACCTATTCTCATTCGAGAAAATATTTTTTGTTCTGGCAGTGATAATCTTCTTGGGCCTAAAAGAGAGTTTTTCTATAAAAGACACGCTCTAGGTTATCCACAGACAAGAGGTTGTAGTTTTCTCCGTATCATTTTATTATGAAATTCCAGAGAGCACACTAGGGAGGTGGCCAGATGGAGTACAGTGACGAGAACATGAGATTCTGGATGGGCGCTAAGGAATCAGCACTCATCAGAATCCGCAGACACGCCAAGGATCACGCCGATTTGGCGAAAGCCGACAATGAAATCGCGAAACTCGAACAAGTTCGGGTAATCAAAGGGAACGGCCACATGTCGTCTCCAACCGAATCCCCACAGCGCTAGTGGCTATATGCCACTAGCGCTCGACCGTCTTAAGGCCTTTTAGGAATGATGAATATAGCCAATATATAGGCCACGATCCCTGGTGCTACTCCGCTGAAGATAACTATAAGAAGCCAGAAAAGGCGTAATAAAACCGGATCAATATTGGCATACTCCCCCAACCCGCCACAAATTCCGGCAAAAACTTTGTTAGTATTGCTTCGATATAGTTTTTTAGTTTCCATCCAATTATTTCTTAATTTTACTATCTAACTCTCGTCTGACAGTCTCAATTTCACTTGCGATATGCACATGTTCTTGCTCGATACGTGCTACCTCAGAGGCGAGAGTTCTTTCCTCATTTTCTAGCTTTTGGAGTTCTTGTCTGTGCTGAGCCACTTCCTCCTGTTTTTTCTTTAAATCATGTTGCTTAGTCTTGATAAGCCGGTCCTTCTCCTCCAAACCACGCTTAAGCGTTTCTAATCCTTGTAATGATGTGTCCATGTGTTTATTATAGCAAAAATATGGCTGGCTGCTATTCTGTCAAAGTGTGCAAAATCGAATTTTGCATAGTTATTTAAAATATGGCTTAAAATATAGATAAACTGTTGGTGCTGCCGGTCAGGGACTCGAACCCCAATACTCGCCTCCAGAGGGCGATGTCCTACCATTAGACGAACCGGCAATATTATTCGTTCTCAAGTAACTTTTTCAAGACCTTCCTCCCAGCCGCTGTCTTAAAATATTTCTCTCTATTTCTGACACTTTTTAGACTATCACATTCCTCACTATAAATTAACTTCCACGGTAAGAAGGTCTTGGTAAAAGTACTTTTGCCAGTATTATGCTCAGCCAACCTCCGTACAAGATTATCGGTTGAACCGACATAGGTTTTTCGCGCTGACAAACTCTTTAATATGTAGACAAAGTACATGTCCTATCCGCCTAGGCTTGAGTCTCTAGTCGAGACTGGCCATTAGCCCCGCCTCGACTCGCTAGCTCGTCGACGCGAGGCGGGCGAACCGGCAATATTGCTACGATACAGTAAATTTAAGCTGTTTTCAATAATATGCTAAAATGCTTAGATGAACGAACAATTTTGGCAAAATATACCTAAAACATTCTGTGATAATGCAAATATGGCGATTACTGGAGGTATTGGGAATACTTTTCTTTTAGCCCTACTATCAGGAGGTAATGCACAAGCATTCGCCTTTACTCCCGAGCATATTAAGAGGTTGTCCCAGCTAATTAATCATCATGTTAAGAAATATGAGGAAAAGCAGGGACTCATCAATGTTGAGACATGGGATCCTGGCACTAAGAGCCCATTTCAAATTAGTGATTTAAAGGACGGCGGTGGATCTAATTCTAAAAAGAAGTAGGAGACCGTAACCCTACCCTGACCGGCATCCGCATTGTATGAAAACCATTGAAATATTAATAGCAATATCTCTTGTGTGTATTGCATACCAAAACTGGCGAATCCAAAAGGATAAGTTGAGGTTAGATTTATATGATAAAAGATATAAAATATTTCAAGCTATTAAAGACTTATCTACCAGTTTCTTAAAGAATGGCGTCACAAACAGAAAAGATCTGAATCAATTTATCATAGATACATCCGAGGTCGATTTCTTATTCGAGGATGATATTAAAGAAAATATCGATGAGATTCGAAAAAAGAGTTTACGAGCAATTCATTTAGCAGAGAGGCTAGACAATAGAGGTGTTGGTACACAAGAGGACAGAGAGAATATTGCTAAAGAGCTTGAAGAGCTCGAAAAATGGTCTATAAACCACCCTAATAGATTGAAGTCTTTATTCAAAGAATATCTATGGTTTAAATAGAAATTAACCATCCATATATTATTGTTTAATACGTAAATTCGCATAAATTCGCAAGAACGGTTCTTACAAACCTCTATATTCTAAAATATCACCAGGCTGACAGTCTAATGCTTTGCAAATCCCCTCAAGAGTTCCCAGTCGGACAGCTTTTGCCTTTCCATTTTTCAATATAGAAATATTGGCCATAGTGATCCCGACCCTCTCCGAAAGCTCGGTGACACTCATTTTCCGCTTCGCCAACATGACGTCGATGTTAATGATGATTGCCATGCTGGTTAGTTATTTATAGTGAGTTAGTCGAACTAAACCACTAAGTCGTTCTCAGACTTTATATCTACGGCATTTTGTGTAGTTCTTTCAAACACGGCCGCCACAGTGGCGACTACGATAGAGATAAAAGTAGTCACAATACATATGGCAAGAAAACCCGCCGGATCGTCATCTGTAGCATGAAATATCCTTATGTATAATCCTGCCATTACAATTAAAATGCTTAGTATGATTGCGCAATATTTTATATTCCTAAAAGCCTTTACGGAGCTTAGTGTGAATACTTTATTTTGCCTAATGTATTTGAGTAATTTAAACACCTGATACAGCGCAATAAAAAATGGGATAGACGCAATGTACCCGTATATAATGAATGGATCAGAATAAATACTAAACAAGTCTAAATTTGTAGCTCTTCCCTCAGTCAAGGGAAGCCAAAGCATGAGGGTAAGAGCACCGATGCCCATGAGCACAAGAACCACCTGAAGAAAGATTGTTGAGCTTTTTTTCATATATATAACTTTAGCATACCATGTATCGATTTGCAATACATATTTGTTGTTAGTGTACTGAAAAGCAGTGACCAGTTAAAAACAAGGTCTTAAGTCATACGGGATTTTGTTTTTACGCTAGAATCCAGAGAAGACCATGACCGTAGAAGCTCGCAAGAACCGTTCTTACGAAACTTAGAAGGCAGGTAAATTTGCTTGACAAAATTCATAATAAGTGATACTATCTAATATAGAAACCTGACTTGTTGTGGGATGGACCCACTCTGAGCATCAGGATAAGGAGCATCAAGTGGAGCATATTTTCTCGCGCGTCATGCAATTCCCGGCCAAACACCGGGTCGCTCGCGTCATTCGTACTCGTGCCAAGTCGGAAAGCATCGCTTCCATCGCAAAGCACATCTACGATTGTCACTTGCGCGGCATTCAGCAATTACGTGCAGCTGCGTGGTTCTATCTCGACCTCTGTTATACCATTGATAAGGTAAAGATCGAGACGATTGGCATGAATGCACCGACTGACGTCAGCAATGCCATTCAAGTGGCACTCGGCCACGAAGTCCTCAAGGGAACAACATGGGATGAGGAGGCAGACGATCGCTGGCTCGACGAGTTCTATCGGAACTTTACGTCGACCACCAAGCACATGTCCCAATGGGGTGCGACGAAGCTTCTCGTTCTCCAGAATGGCATGCGGCACCTCGCGCATACGCGGAGCTTTGCTCTGGCTCAGCTCGGTATTCCTGACCAGATGATCGTCCAGGCAGAATCGGAATATGATTCTGTCGAAGGACACATTCGCGAAATGATGGAGCGACTGACCGAACTGCGTCGCTATGGTGTGAAGTCGTCCTTTACTAAGCGTGGATTTCTACCGAACATGAGAAACGCTTGGGTTATGTGGGATCACCGTGATCTCATGGGGGTGATGAACATCTTCGGTGGCAAGAGTCAGATCGCGACGATCGCTCTCTCCACTGATGCAGACCAGATCAAGGATTTGCGACCGGAATCAGTGAGTCGAGAAAATACGGAGAGCACTGGCTTCGCCTTGCCGTTTCCGGCGTCGTTCATCTGGTCCATGAGCAATGAAGCGGAGTTCAGCATTCTCTCTGGGTATGATAGCCTGCGGGTGCGGGACATCTTCGAGTCTACCGGCAAGAAGATCCACTATCAGGCCATTCGGCTCCAGTTGCTTTACCACTTGTACGATCTAATTGTACCAGTGGCGAAGCTTGCGACTCTCCCTTCGGCAGAGACTCCGAAGAAGGGTACACTAAAGAAGCTTACCGAGCTTCTGACTGGCGCGAAGAAGGATCCAGTGGTGGATCTCATTCTACCCAGGATGAGGTTGCTAGACGATCGACTTGGTATCGTGGAGGCGGTCGAAAAGGAAGTCGAAGAATCGGCCATCAAGACGAGAGAACGGTCGATGCGTCGACATGAAGTCATCGACTTCATTCGACCGCTACCGCCGGGACATAACCCCTCTGCGACTGCGCGGAAACTTGCCTGGGAAGCGTTCGGTATCGAGCTCAGGGACAACGAAACGTACGTCCGAGCTCACTGGCGCGGAGCAGGTGAGGTCATCACAGCACATCGGGCCAGACGGCAAGGTTCGTGAAATAAAACCGTTCGTCCTTGTTCTACCCCCGGGGCCATCAGGCTCCGGGGTTTATTTTATAGAAATTTATCTAGCCTAATAGAAAATGACAATTTAATTAACTTGACTCATACCCCCTAGGGGGTATATACTGGCTACATGCATACAAACAAGTCCAAGTTGGTCAGACGTTTACAAATCATCGAGGGTCAGGTCAGAGGTCTGGTGGATATGATAGAGAAAGATAAATATTGTATCGATGTCATCACTCAAAGTTCCGCAATCAAACAAGGTCTCTCCAATATCGAGGACATGCTACTCGAACATCATCTATCTCACTGTGTAGTTAAGCAAATAAAAGATGGGAAACCCAATAAAGCTGTTGGCGAAGTCCTTAAGGTCTACAAGCTTAAACGCAAATAGACATGAACTACGCCAAAACTTTTAAGGTAAAGGGAATGCACTGCGCATCTTGTGCAAGTATTATCGAAAAAACTTTTAAGAAAACTGATGGCGTTCACTCGGCAGAAGTAAACTACGGTACCGAGACGGCTAAGGTCGCCTTTGATGAATCGAAAACCAATCCCCACCAACTATCACAAAAAATCGAGAAATTTGGATACTCACTCGACGTACCATCCGCAGAAGAAATGAATATGTCCCCCGACGAACATGCCGCTCACTTAGGCTTGAACCAATCCAAGAAAGAAAAGCTGGCCGAAGTCGCCGATATGAGAACAAAGGTCCTCTCCGCCATCCCTCTGGCCATTTTCGCCGCCTTTGTCATGGGTTGGGATATTCTATCTGAATACGGGTTTATATCGGAGATGAACTATACGGTAAATGAGCTCTTCCATCACCTCTTGCCCATCATGGCCACTTATACGCTCTTTGTAGTCGGTAAGCCGTACCTTCTAGGCTTTTACCGCTTCCTACGCTACGGCAAGGCCAATATGGACACACTTATCGGCATTGGAACCACTGCGGCCTTTCTATATAGCCTTGCCATCACAGCTTTCGAGGAAACTCTGCGTCCTTACATCAACGTCGACTACCAGTACTACGACGTTACGATCGTGGTTATCACCTTCATCGCTTTGGGCAAATATCTTGAAGCTCGGTCGAAGATAAAAACTGGCGATGCGATAGAGAAACTTCTTAACCTCCAGGCCAAGACAGCACTCGTGATCCGTGATGGAAAAGAGCTGGAAATTCCGATAAACGATGTTATACATGGCGACCTCATAGTTGTTAAACCAGGTGGGAAAATTCCAGTGGACGGTATCATCACCGAGGGCACTTCTTTTGTAGATGAATCTATGGTTACGGGAGAGCCGATGCCAGTACAAAAAAAGATTGGAGACAATGTCGTATCTGGAACTATCAATACCAGCGGCTCATTTACCTTCAAGGCTATGAAAGTTGGGTCCGAAACTCTACTCGCCCAGATCATCAAAATGGTTGAAGAGGCTCAAGGAAGTAAGGCCCCGATCCAAGCACTCGCGGACAAGATTTCTTCCATCTTCGTCCCCATAGTCCTAGTTATAGCTTTTCTCGCTCTTGGTGTCTGGCTTCTCGTAGGCTCACAAACCTTAGGTCTCTCGCAAGGTCTATCATTCGGCCTCGTTTCTTTTGTCGGCATACTTGTCATCGCTTGCCCATGTGCTCTCGGCCTAGCCACACCCACGGCAATTATCGTCGGGGTGGGTAAAGGCGCAAAGGAAGGCATCTTAATTAAAGATGCGGCCACCCTTGAGAAACTGCACAAAGTAGATACGGTTGTCGTAGACAAAACAGGTACGATTACCAAAGGCAAACCCACTTTAGTTGATATAGACAACCTCTCGGAGTTAGAAAACGATGAACTCGTATCTATCCTCGCTTCGCTCGAAAAGAAGTCGGAGCACCCTATTGCCCATGCCATTGTAAGCTACGCACAAGAGAAGAATATTTCTGTATCTGACATATCAAATTTTGAAGGCATTCAAGGTAAGGGACTCAAGGGTACGGTTGATGGTGTGGAATATTATGTAGGCAACACTAAATTAGTGGATGACTTAAATATCAACTTCGACACGACTAAGCTCGATAAATTCACCTCTCAAGGCAAAACACCCGTCATTCTTGCTACCAAGGAAAAAGTTCTCGGATTCGTCATGGTCTCCGATGAGATTAAGACCGAATCAATTGAAGCTGTAAAAAGTCTCCATAAGCTCGGCATCAAAGTGGTTATGCTCACCGGTGATGATGAGAAGGCCGCCAGATATATGGCCTCACTAGTTGGTATCGACGACGTTGTTGCTCATGTATTACCTCAAGACAAATTAGAGAAGATAAAAGAACTTCAATTACAAGGTCGGATAGTGGCCATGGCCGGTGATGGTGTGAACGACGCTCCGGCTCTGGCCCAGGCTGATGTTGGTATCGCTATGGGCACCGGGACAGATGTGGCCATAGAGTCGGCCGGTATTACACTTCTTGGTGGCGATATTTCAAAACTGGTTAAAGCGATCAGGCTCTCGAAGATCACTATGCGCGGCATCAAGCAGAATCTCTTCTGGGCATTCATCTACAACATTGTCGGTATTCCATTGGCAAGCGGGATTTTCTACCCCGTTTTCGGCTGGCTACTTTCACCCGTGTTTGCCGGCTTTGCTATGGCCATGTCTTCGGTATCAGTGGTGTCAAATTCGCTTCGCATTAAGGCAAAAAAATTATAAGTATTTTTAACTAAACTAATATGAACGATAACCAAAACAGCAAAATCTTATATGGAATCGGAGGGATAGTCATTGGAATTCTTCTAGTCTCCGTACTCACTCCCATGATGCGATATGGCAACTTTGAAATGATGAGTTGGAGAAACAACTTAGTTATTGCTGGCAACATTGATAGGCACTTTATAGAACAAATGATTCCTCATCATGAGGGAGCAATTGCTATGGCAAACCTCGCACTCCAAAAAGCTAGGCGTCCGGAGATTAAAACTTTAGCCACAGTTATTATCGCGGCCCAGACAGCAGAGATTCAAAGTATGGATAGTTGGTATCAAGACTGGTTTGGGAGTAATGTGCCAAAAGTAAGTATTGGAATGATGAGTGGTGGCATGATGTCCTTAAGTGGAATGCACATGGGAGGACAAGAAGATATAGCTGTATTAGAAAACGTAGTCGATTTTGACAAAGCATTTATTGAGGCCATGATTCCACATCATCAGTTAGCAATCATGATGGCAAATATGCTCGAATCAGGGACCAATCGACCAGAGATGCTACAGCTCGCAAAAAATATTATTTCTTCCCAGTCAAAGGAGATACGAGAGATGCAGACTTGGTACGTTCAATGGTACAGGTAAACTTATTAAAAATCATTAAACATAAAAATATATGAAAAAATCATCATTAATACACGGAATCTCAATTATAGCTGGAATCTGGGGAGCGCTTGCGCTTATTGGCGCATGGCTTGCTGGAGAGAATGGGACTATATTCGGTTTTTCTCAGCTTCATTGCTTCTACGATGCAATCGTACTTGAATTAATATCAGTATCTGCAGGCGTTTGCGCTCTCTATCGTCGGCAGTTAGAGCGTGAGGTCAGCTGAGAATCTAGGCAAAAAGTATAAAATATGCTAAAATACGCATGAACATGAAAATAACCACCTCGTTATTCCTTACAGCAAGCCTTCTTTTTATTGTTGCTTTTGGCCTAACAGCATTGGATCATAGTATGAGTCACAGGCAGTCAGACTGCGTTGTTTCCATCATGACAAGCACTCCTTGCCCTACAAATCTTATGAGTACTCTTACACATCATTTTTCCGCTATCCAGTCCTTGTTTAATGTCACAATAAGCACCTTCGTCTTTTCTGTAATTCTGTTGATTGCAATTTCAATAATCGGCCTTGCGTATTTTTTCAAGTTTTTATTCTTATACAGCCAATTTATTACAGAGAGATATAGAGATTACAGATTCAGATTTAATTTAGGCAAACACAGACTTATATCTTGGTTGTCACTTTTCGAACTTAGTCCGTCCATCTAAGAAGCACGAAAAAAGCTAAGTCTTCTTTCGTGCTATCTCTTTCCTGTTCAAGGTTATTATTTGTGCTATTAACTAACTAAACCTAATGAAAAACAAAACTATTGCCGGCATCCTTATAACCATTCTTGGAATAGCGGGACTAATGTGGTGGGGTCGCTCGGCTCAAAGTAGAGTTTCGGCAGATCCCAGTCCGAATTCAAGCCTTTCTACCAATGCTCTTCAAGCGTTAGAAACCTTATATGATTTTGGAACAATATCCATGAAGAATGGACTGGTTGAACACTCATTTAGGGTCACCAATTCCTCGGACAAGGATATCTACGTAAAAAAGGTCAATACTTCATGCATGTGTACTAGCGCGTATATGGAAAGTGCCGACGGGGAGGAAAAGGGACCATTCGGTATGGAGGGTATGAACTATGTTCCGCCAGCCAACGAAACTATCAAAGTCGGAGAATCGCGGGATATAAGAGTTGTATATGACCCGAATGCTCACGGACCGGCTGGTGTCGGAGTAATTGATCGGTTCGTTTATCTTACCGATGCGTCTGGTAACACGCTTCAGTTTGAGATAAAAGCGGTAGTAACTCCATAGTTCCTATGAAAAGAATACTAATAATTCTTTCCGTAGTCGTCCTCATCATCATTGGGCTTGTAATACTTAAAAACAGCTCGGTAACCGCCTCGCTTATCTGGAACTTAAGTAATCAGGGTGCATGGCTTCTGCCACTTGTACTTATAGCGGCAATGCTCGATAGCGTGCATCCATGTTCATTCTCTATTCTTCTCATCACGATTGCTTTTCTCTTTGGTCTGCAAATGACTAGGAAAAAGATCCTCCAGATTGGGGGTACTTACATTGCGGGAATATTTGCCGCCTATCTTCTAATAGGACTAGGAATCCTCAGAATCTTGCACATCTTCAACACACCACACTTCATGGGTAAGCTTGGAGCGGGTCTCTTAATTACGTTCGGTTTACTAAATCTTCTAAATAGATTCTTTCCAAGTTTCCCTATTAAGCTCAAGATACCAGCTATTTCTCATAAGTGGATGGGCAGGCTTATGGAAAAGGTATCATTGCCCGCTGCATTCGGATTAGGGCTCTTGGTAGGACTCTGCCAATTCCCTTGTATGGGCGGTCCATACCTAATGGTGATAGGACTCTTGAGAGATCAGGTAACGTATCTATCCGGATTTGGGTACCTCTTCCTCTACAATCTTATTCTGATAGTACCTCTCGCAGTCGTACTCTGGATCAGCGCAGATAAGTTGGTTGTAGACAAGATGCAAGAATGGAAAACGGCTAGAATCCAGAGTGTCCGGCTGTGGGTTGGCATAGCCATGATCGTTATGGGAATTCTCGTATTATTCATCTAGTATCTCACCATGAATAAAAAACAGCCTCTTAAATTAGGAAATGCTATCGCTAAGCTCACTAAAGTTCTCCACATCCCTCACTGTGAAAAGTGTGAGCAGCGCCGCCAAATACTGAACGAGGTTCGCAGATTAGGTGTAAAAGAAACCGCCAGAAAACTTATGGTTCTGGAATCAAAAAAGAAGTCGGATAAATCCGTGGAACTAAAAGATATTATGAAGAAACTAGAAGATTGTTGCGATTAAAATAGAATTGAAACAAAAAATATGGAAAACAAAAATCTTATACCGGTAGCTGTTATTGTCGCAGGAGCCATGCTTTCTCTAGCTGTACTCTATAGCCCGCAAGACTCTTCAAATAAAACAGCGACAGTGCAAAGTGCTTCCGTTTCAGCGCTTGAGGAAGCTGTTCTGCCGAGTGCACATATACTTTTGCCTGTATCATGGGGCGATTTAGGGACAAAACTTATCAGCGCCGGAGTTATTGATGAAAAAAAGTTCAAGGCTCTTTACCAAGAGCAAGGACAATTCACTCGTGACTATGAAAACTTATTGTCTGGAATAAATAATGGGAAACTTGCGATTACTGAAGATAATGCGGGGTACCTTCTTAATTTGTTTTGGGCACTTGGTCTAGCGAACAGTAATCCAATACTAAGTTCTGGAGAAATGATGAACGAGCGGTATGGCGGAGCACAGAACTTTGCTTCAACAGGTGGCTGGACCATGGCAGTGGGCAATACGATGGATCATTATAGTCGTCATAAATTTTTCGATTTGACTGCCGAACAACAGGCTCTTGTAGACAAGGTGTCAAGAGGTATATATAGGCCATGTTGTGCTAATTCTACCCACTTTCCTGACTGTAATCACGGTATGGCCATGCTCGGGCTCCTAGAGCTTATGGCATCGCAAGAAGTGAGCGAGCAGGATATGTGGAAAACCGCCTTGATAGTAAATTCGTATTGGTTTCCAGACACTTATCTAACCATAGCTTCCTATATGAAAGGCCGAGGTGTTGAATGGAAAGATGTGAATCCACAAGAAATACTTGGCGCGAATTACTCAAGTGCACAGGGATATGCAAAGATTGCCGCCGAGGTTGTAAAACCCCAACGACAACAGGGTAGTTGTGGTATATAACATGTATGCATTCTTGATAAAATATTGTATGGTTGAATAATGCGACGATCATATACCTTCCACGTCCATGGCATGCACTGCAATGCCTGCGTCCTTATGATTGACAGCACACTTGCTGATTTGCCCAACATAACTTACGCCAAGTCTAGTCTCAAGAGTCACACTGTCGAAGTTGTCGGCGACTTCGGCACCAAGACAGAAGAAGAGATTGCGGAGGAGCTCACTTCCCCACTCAAGCGTCATGGCTATACAGTCTCTATTGAAAAACAGACCAAAGAGAGAATGTGGGCAGACTTCAAAGTTGCGATACCAATCGCCCTAGGATTCGTAGTGTTCTTCATAACTCTTCAGAAAATGGGGATCATAAATCTTGTTAGCGCCACTAACGTCACCTATAGTACAGCGTTTGTGATCGGTATTATAGCCTCACTTTCTACATGTATGGCAGTCGTTGGTGGTCTCCTCCTCTCTATGTCGGCCACATTTGCCAAAGAGGGTGACCCCTCGACTCCACTCGGGGTAGACAAGATAAGACCCCAGCTCATGTTCCATGGCGGACGCATCGTCTCATTCTTCATCTTCGGCGGGGTTATAGGCGCTATTGGATCAGCCTTTATTCTCAGTGCTTCGGCGACGTTTGTCCTCAGTCTCGTCGTCGGTATAGTGATGCTTATTCTCGGTATAAATTTGCTTGATACATTCCACTGGGCAAAGAAATTTCAACTGTCGATGCCAAAGTTCATTGCGAAACACGCTCACGGTGTATCGAAATTCAATCACACTCTCACACCACTTCTCGTGGGTGTGGCCACATTTTTTCTACCGTGCGGATTCACCCAGTCTATGCAACTTTATACTCTTACCACAGGAAACTTTCTGGAAGGTGGGCTTACTATGCTTGCATTCGCACTTGGCACACTGCCGGTATTAGCCTTGGTCAGTTTCAGCTCGTTTAGTATTAAAAATAGTTCCAAATCAGGGATCTTTTTCAAAAGTGCGGGACTGGTGGTGATCATATTTGCACTGTTTAACCTTTTGAACAGTTTGGTAGTAATAGGTGTAATCCCTCCCCTATTTAACTTCTAGTATAATCACATTATGAAAGCCA
>Ga0209542_10002332_pt1 | contig 42659 bp, 41 predicted proteins | sample RifCSPhighO2_01_FD_184028 | JGI IMG/M metagenome (GOLD analysis project Ga0209542, IMG submission 184028) | Soil microbial communities from Rifle, Colorado - Rifle CSP2_plank highO2_0.1 (SPAdes) (version 2) | ecosystem: Environmental > Terrestrial > Deep subsurface > Rock core/Sediment ... | reverse complement strand
TCTGAAGGATTTGAATTTAACTGATGAACAAAAGGATGCGGTCAGGAAAGCGTTAGGCACAAGATCGGCAACGCAATATATTGGTGGCGGGGCTATGAAAGCCTTCCAGTCGGCTTTGAAAAAAGCAGCTTAAGCATTTAACTGGTCACTTGTTACCGGTCGATGGTTATTTTATTATTAATTTGTGGATCCGCAAATTGAAAAATTCTTAAGTGATTATGCAGCTAAGGCCTTAGCTGGCCCCGGCTTTATTGCTTTTGCTCCGAAAGAAAAAGAGGAGTTTAAGGTTAAGCTTTTAGATTATTTTTCCGATTTAATTTTCGATACGCTTCTTGCCAATTTGAATGAAGCGCAACTTAAAGAGCTTGAGGCCTTTCCGGATTTAGGAACTGAAGAAGCCCAGCAGAAAATTGCCTTATTCTCCGCTTCGATTCCGGGGTTTATTTTTATCCTTCAGGACCGGTTTGATAAGGCGGCGGAGGAAATCGGTCGAACCGGCAAGATTCCCGCGCCTCTATCGGCTCCGTCTCAATCCAGCTAATAAGAGGCAAAGCTTGCCAATTCGCTACACTCAGAGTAAAATTAATTCATATGCCCGATGAGATAGGATCTGCCGAACCTCAAAAATTATCTCCGACTCCGGACCATCACCGCGCCTTAGCTATGGAAAATCCTGTAGGAAATGCCTTAAAGCAATTGTCAGAAGAAGTGGGAGGAGAGAGTTTGGACGCTCCCTCGCCTCTTTCGCAAAGATTATCAACTCCCGGACCGGATAGATTGGCAGTTGTTCCTGAGGAAGAAATTGAAGCTGAGAGCGATGACTCTCCTGGTATTGGAAGAAGCGGAATGGAGATTAGGAGGGAGGCTGAGGGTAGGCCGCCGGGGAGGCCGGTCAGTTTATTAGATAGCGCTGATGATGACGATGATGATGAAACTCTGGCTGGGGGAGGAGCTTCCGGTCCGCCCCGGCCCCCAGCCCCGCCGTTACCCTCTGGCAGCGGAGAGCCTCCGCAGCTACCTGAAGATGCAAGGAGATGGGCTCGCCGCAGAAGAAGGGAACAAAGAGCATCTTGGTTACGCGAAGAAAGACGTGAACAAGGAGAAATTCCTCGAACTCCCTCACGATTTCAAATAGTGATGGCAAACATTAGGGTTTTGGAGCAGGGAGGGATTACAGATGAAACTCATCCTCAGCTTGCACCTTTAATTGCAGAGAGAAACAGGCTAATTAATAGGGCAAATGAGTTAGAGCTAAATCTGGAAGGAGAGAGATTGCTTTCTCAAACCAAGGATGAGTTATTCACCATCTATTACAACTCAAGAGTGGGTGTGACCCGTGCAGAAAAACTGGGAAAAGGGGATTGGTCTGGACGCGGGAAGTTACAAGAATTGTTAAATATTCAAAGGGCAATGGAAATTGCATATGGATTGGGAAACGGAGGCGGAATGGATCCAATGAGAGCTCTGCAGCTACTGGATTCTTATGGAGAGAACAGGACGCTTTTAGGGGAAGACAGGGTAGGGATTTGGTCAGGAAGAGAGGCTTTGCGGCAAGAGCTAGGCGGGGTTGTTGATTATTTTGCTTTAGAGAGTATTAAAGCGATTAGAGCGGTTGTAAAAAATCGCAATACTAACGAAGGGAGCAGGCGTGACGATATTCCTCCAAACACGGGAATAAGCGGGGCTTGGGACTATGATTGGCGGCCGGATTATAACGAAGAAGGAGAAAGCCCCATCCACTTAAGAGGTTTTGATGACGTCAGAGATCAGATAGAGCTTGAGAGAAGAAAGAGATATTTTACACCCAGTCGAGGAAATTATGAAACATGGATTGAATTCGTAGCGGATGACGTTAAAGAGGTAGAAGACTCAATACCATATATTCTGGCATTCATTAAAGGTAAATTTGTTCAAGACGATCCAAATAGCAACTTCAATACAGTAGAGGAAGAAAAGAAAAAAATTCAAAAGGCAGTGGAGCAATTTGGATTCAATTTTTTTGGAGCCGACCAAAGACATCCTAAGTATCGGGCTTTCAGGCGTTTAAAATCACGGTTAATCCATGAGGTTAGCTTGCTTGGGGCAAATGAATTTTCCAATATAGTTCATGAGGATTGGGAGCCTTATTTAAAATTTGCAGCGAATCTGGCTAGGGGTTTTGGAGATACGGAGAGCTCAGATAGCTGGCTAGATGCTGTGTACTTAGCTCAGGATGGTCTGATGCCGCTAGCGTTACACTTATATGAACAAAATGATGGAGAATTTTGGAGGTATGGAGTAAATACTGCTACAACACCAACAGACTATCAGATTAATAGAGGTTTAGCTTGGCAGGATGGCAGAAGAATGGAGTTTTTGAGCACGCTTGTTAATAGCAAGTTAAGGGATGTTCGGGATTTATTAAACCTAACTGCAGAAGGTATTCCTCAACCCGGAAAGCCAAATCACCCCGCCTTCCTAAGAATAAAGAAGAAGCTGGACGATCTGGATATAGAAGATAAAAGGCGAATTACTGCTGGTGCAGGGGTGGTTCAGGCTAGGTTAGGGGAGCACGATGAATTAGTGGGTTTAAGCCTGCAGCAAGGCGACGCGTCCGCGTTACAGAGGAAAGATAAAATTATGGTTATCCTCGATGAATTGGGGAATCCGGTTTCCCGCTGGCAGGAATATTGCCGCAAAGCCTGGGATTGGCAAAACGGACGGTACATCGGCGATCCCAGGGACTATATGCAAAGGGTATTATTTCAGCACCCTTTAGCTAGAGGATTCAGAAAAGTAGGTTATGTAGAGCTGGATAGCCAAGGGAACGTAGCTAGTACAACTACAGAGGATGAATTTGAAGCTATGTTTGAACAGATTCCGCCTCCCCGCACAGAGAGAGAAAGAAGAGCACATGCTGCCAGAGGTAGAAAGGCGATTGCAGTTAGGGATACGGCAGAAAGAATAGCCAGAGCTTTTCAGGAAGATGCTGCAGCAGGCTTGTCAAGGCATACCCTCAGTTTTGTCCAGTTAAAAGAACTAGGTTTTATACCGGGTGATGTGGAGCTGGACGGTAAAGGAAATCCGGTTTTAGATCATGAGGGAAATCCCGTAAACGGCTCTTTCCCTTGTTCTGTTTGGGTTGAAGTAAAAAATCCGGATACCGGTGATTTAGAAAGAAAGTTGGTGCCTGAGGCGATTCCTCATAATGTATTATTGAGGCATCTATTGCAACAGTCGATGGAGTACGACAAGAAAAAAGGTCGTCCGACTGAAGCGGGAGAAACAGCCCAGCAAAGAGCTGAACGGATGAAGCGAATGCGGTATAAGATTACTTACGCTCTTCAAAATGCTGTTGGTTTGGATAGGTCGATGCCTGTTTTTTCAAATTGGTATTTAGGGGCTCATGACACAATTAGGCCGGGGTGGCTGCCTTTAATTAAACAGATAGACGGTTTTAAGCAAATGCTTGAGGAAAGGGAGGCTGTACGTCGCTTTGAGTCGGATGACGAATTTGGAGGAGACGCAAAAGTGGTCCTGACCAGGTGGGTAGAGGACGAGAGAGAGGTTCAGACTGCTATGGAAATCGTCATCAGGCAGTTATATGGTTCGTATTTTAACTTTCCCGGACATGTGACCCCGGGAGGAGGCAATAAAGAAGCGAGAAATTTGTTTTTATTGGTTTACGGTCAGTCAAGAGGAACGGTTGAGCTTAATAGTTTTATTCCGGCTGCGATACTCGGGGAGACAACTTTTTTACAGGCGTTTGGGTGCTCAAGCTGGGAGGAATTTACCGGATTATTTAAAGGCGCAGACGAAGTGATGTTTCAGGAAATTGGAAGTTTATTTGTAGCTCCCAGGGATGCAGAAAATTGGGTCAAAAGAGTGCGGGAAATTATCGGTCAGCAAAAGATTTTGTTTAGCGGGGAGGGAAAAGGGGGTTCTTACGGAATGGCAAATACCGGAGGTTCTGCAGGAAATTTTCATGCCCGAGCTTTGAATAGAACAGCTAGTTATGAAAATGCACCAGACCCGCGAATGGGCCAAAGACATTTTAGAGGCAGAAAGGATAAGATACCCGTCAATCAATGGACAGCTATGAACTATCCTGAGATAGCCTATGCCAATCTGGATGAGGCGACATATGAAAGGTATATTGAGACAGCGGGTAAAGTTATAGGTCCGTTAATGACTTTGCTCGAATCTAGATTGAAACTTGAAAATGTTTACGGTCGCAGTCCCGGAACAGCAAAATTTTTGAATACTCTAACTTGGTACACTTTCAGCAACTGGATGGATAATAATTGGATTGAGTTTCGAGGTAAAATGGGTAATGCTGTAGATGTAAATTTACATGTATTTAGACGGTTTATTCATACTGTTTTGTACGAATCACGGCTGATTTTTAGCGATACTGAATGGGATCAAAGAATGTTGGGTTACACCATACCAAAAGCAGAATGGGAATTAGTACAAAAGGATCAGAAAGATTTAACTGAAGGCGAAAAAATAAAACTCAAAGAAATGAGACAGAGAGGATTGACTAAAAAAATTAGATACGGAAAAAGTCCTAATGGGAATGCTCTAGAGTATCAAGAAGATCCTAAAAAAATTGATGGCACTTTAGTATTTGGGAGAGAAGTAGAGGGGTATACGGTAGAAGGTATATTAGATGCTTTTCCGCCGGATCTTAGAAACAAAATAATTAACGATAATAATGATCTAAAATTATTACCTTTTGGATTGGATTCAGATTTTCCTGAGAACTTGGGAATTATTCAAGAAATGGCTGCTCGAGGGGAGCACCGTGGGATGCGTAAGCTCTACGAGCAACTTCTTAAGCCGCAAAGTGTTGCGGAAAGGCAAATCAAGAGAAGGAAGAATACACTTTGGCCCACTGAGCCCTGATATTAATTATCTAACTCCTTCATCAGCACCTGGAGTTTCAGCAACTTGAGCACCTCTCTTCCTATTAAACAAAGGATTTTTAAAGTGTTTAAGTCCAACTTGAGATATTCCTTGGAAGTATTCACCTGTTTTTTGATCATATTGTAATGCACTTTGCCCAAAGATAGCTCTTTTACCGGCGGTAATATCTGCAGATGCGGCAGCTGTGCTCTGATTATAATAACCTTGCCCGCCTCTGATATCACCTGTTATTGCAGCGCCAATCATCGCTCCTGCCTGACCTCCTCTTCCAACAGCACGGCAAATTAAATCAGGAATAGTCGGAGAGGCTACCAGGGCACCAAAAGCCAGTAAAATGTTAATGGATTGGAGGTTTAGGTTTCCAAGTAGGGGAAAAGTACTGGTCCCAACTACAGGAAAAGATCCGGCTGATGCAAAGGGAGACTGAACATTTGGTAACAGGAAAGCCACAAAATAAAAAACTGCTATGATCGCCGGGAAAGCTAAAATATTACAAAGCATATTAAAAAACCAATTAGTAACCAAGCCTTGCCTGCCAGGCAAAGATGCTGCCAGGAAATAAAAAGGCGCAGTTATAGTCAAAAAAATGATACTTAAAAGATTAGTGATTAATTTAAGAAGTAGCTTAATCATTGAAAAGACTAATACAAAAACCGCAACCCAGTGGATAACAAGCCCAAAAGAATTTTCTGGTGCAAGGCCTCCGTATAAGCCAGAACCAAGATTTCTAAGTAAATCAATATAAAGTCCTACCGGCTGTCCTTTTACTGTATAGTTTTGGAGAGCCCCCGAGACAGGAGACGTTATCTGAGACACAACAAAGCCTGAAAAGAGGCGTACTGCCCACCATGCTGAATCGTTTAGATTAGGTATTACAGAATTAAGTAAATTTTGCGCTTCCCCCCAGCTGATTATTCCAGAATATCTACTATAAATTGTTAATACATTTTCTTCGGTGCCAATTTGGCCCGTTGCAGGGTTAACAAGTGCAATTGTTGAAGACGGAGACCCTGAGTTCCGAGCAAGGGAGAAATAGTAGCCAACTACATTCGTGCCGACGAAGGCAATATCAGAGATCAAAGATGCTAAGAAGTAGCTAAAGGTGATCATGACTAGGCCTATTACTAGGCCGGGGAGGGCTAGCTGAACCGAAACTACTGTTTGGGGGTTTAACTTCTGGCGGAACATAACCATAAGGCCGACTATAATAAATATTACGATCATTGCCAGGTAAGAAATATTCCGGCTGACCTCCCATAGTTTAAAAATTGGCGCCAGGACCCCTGAACCGGATCCTCCAACCTGAGCATGGGCAGATTTAATCCCAATTTGGTCTCCTAAATTAGCAAAAAATTCTGAACTTCTGATAGGTGGGGTAGAAATTACTTCTCCAATCATTGATAAAGTAACACCTAAGACTCCGTTACTGGTATTAACATTGCTTAAATAAGGGGCTGAGCGGATCATTCCCTGAGCATCTTTGTACATTCTATATTCCAGACAAGGGGATATGGGCGACTGCCCGATCAGAATACAAGAGATAGCATGGCCAAAGTTATAAATAGCCATAGTGGCATAGTTAGGGGAGGAAGGGAGAAGTTGGGAAGTTGATAGTTGATAGTTGATAGTTGATAGATTGGTTCGTTGTTCATAGTTCGTAGCAGCGGCAGGGGCAGCTGTAGTTTGGGCGAAGGAGGGTTTTGATAAAAGAAAAAATGAAAAAGTAAAAAGTAAAAAAGACAGACCCAAAGTGATGAGTTTTAATCTATGAACTATAAACCATGAACTAATAACCATCCCGGCAGCCATTACCTTAAAGATTAGTACAAATGAGAATAAGATTCAATATGAGAACGTGAGAATTGCTACGTTGTTAAATTATTACATTGCTAAATATATCAGGAGATTAGTTCTTGGTATAAAGTTGATCAGGTGTGCCTATTTACCCTAGCAAAGGTAAGTAGTCTGTAGATCTATTTGCAGGTTCGAGATGACGGGGCTTTTAGCTACGAACGATAAACGCTTAAAGAATGACTCTACATACAATACGGCGGGAAACCTAGGCAGTAAGAGGTGACATCAGCTCCTGTAACGACAAGGATCAGCTTCACAACAAGCCAGGCTAAAACCATAAAGAAAAGTCCCATAAAAGCCCAAGTGACCGATTGCCAGGCATGGGCTAAAGCTTTCGGGTCGCCGCCTGAGGTGATAAAAAACTTCAAAGCGCTCCAGACCAGCCAGACTGTCAAAGCCATAAATGCGATAGTCACAGAAATATTGATAAGACGGGTCATCAGCTGCTGAACCTGGATAATGCCTGAAGCGGGGCATGAATAAGTTCCGTCCGGTCCGAGTTTGTCACATGGTGCTTGGGGCGCTTGAGCAAAAACAGGGCTTGGGGGCAAGTTAATAGTTAATAGGAGGAAGGAGATAGTTAGGATAGCGAACAAGGAAGAACGAATAAGCGGAGCTTGCCAATGGGTAACGAAGAACGACTTCACCATAAACTAACGATAAATGATTGAGAAAGTAGTTGCAAGGGAATTATTTATTTCTTCAACAGAGGGTAAAGTCCCTCATGGGTTGTTAGGGAAAGAAGTTGACGGTCCGCCCAAAGTCGGGACTTTAGGCAAATTGATAATGTTAACTCCGAGGATCTGGCCGAATAAGACGGTAATAAAGAAGGCCAAAGCTAAAATAGCCAGGCCGATTAAAGCATTAACGATTGTACCGCGGGCTTTTCCGATAGCGTCTTTGTCTCCGCCGGAAGTAATCCATTTAAAAGCACCGATAACCAGATAAATTAACACTGCTAAAGCTGCGGCAATAAAAACAATCTGTAGAGCATTAGCAATTAGGCTGCCGATTGAGCTGGTTGCCGGATCGACACCGGGTATAACATTATCCGGTATTTTGGTATCACGGACATCGGCAAAAACAGTAACCGCAGTTAAAAGATAGCCGGCTGATGCAAATAGAGCAGTGACTTTTTTCATGTAAAGTTATCGTATTACTCTTTATTAACGTCTGTCAAGGGGTTATTGCGGCGGGGGCTTGAAGGGAAACGGGCTGCTGGTCAAGTTTAGGCAAAGGCGGGGCAGTCGGGCTTAAAGGATTGTAACCCACAATCTGGCCGGCTAAACTGACGATAAAAGCGGACAGAGCCAAAAGCGCCAGGCCGATTAAAGCATTGGTAATTTTCTTTCTGGCCCCGGCGATTTTTTCTTTATCGCCGCCGGAAGTAATCCAGTCAAAGGCACCCCAGACTATAAAAACCAGGACCGCCAACCCACCAAATATTGCCAGGACTTGCAAGCCATTACCTAAAATATTGCCAACAGAAGCATAAGGATTGCCAACTGCTTTGATACCATATCCCTGAGGTTGTTTATTACCGAGGTTTATTTGCATCCGCTCATCTTTTGCTGTTCCTTGGGCCAAAATTGAGGTATTAGAATAAGTCAAAAATAGAGATAGTATTAATAAAGCGAATAAACTCCTCATATTACTGGTTTATTACCGGCCCCTTCTCAGGTCCTATTTCTGATCCTAAATACCTCAACTGCAAATAACCTAAAGGATTAAAACCAACGACCTGACCGATAATATTAATTATGACATACGAAAGTGATAATAAAACCAAACCGATTATGGCGTGGGTCATTTTCTTTCTGGCCCCGGCTATTTTCTCCTTGTCTCCTCCTGAGAGTATCCAATCCACCGTTCCCCAAATGAAATAGACAACAACCCCTAGCCCTCCAACCGCAAAAAATATACCAACAACATTTACTATGATTCGTTCTACAATACTCTCAGCATAAGGTGTGCTGCCTGGTTGGACTGTTATACCTAATCCGCTGGGGATTTTTAGATCGAAGTCCGATTTCTGTGCTATTACTCGAAAAGGGAAGAGGAAAAAGGTAAATATGAATAGAAAAAAAATAAGAAATTTTAGCATAATAGTTATTTTGATAAACGAGGTATAGGGAATTTGAAATCATAAAGGGGTTTAAGACCTAAGATTTGCCCCACAACGAGCATAACGACAAAAGTTAGGGAAAGAAGGACAAGCCCGGCTATGGCAGTGGTGATTCTCTTTCTGGCCCCGGCTATTTTCTCCTTGTCTCCTCCTGAGAGTATCCAATCCACCGCTCCCCATAAAAACATAATCACAAACCCGATAGCGCCGACAGTAAAAAGCAATACGATTATATTTGTAAAAACAGCACCAAACACCTCAACCGGATCCTGCACATCAGGCACTTTAATTCCGCGGTCTTGCTGGCTTGTCTTAGGGAGTCCGATGTCCGCAGCAAGAGCAGGATTAGTGAGAAGAAAGGATAAACTTAGCATACCCAATAAGAATAACTTCATAATTTAGTTTAAACAAAAAATGCAAAACCGGTGATGTATTGGAGCAAAGCAAATATTAAATAAGACAAGGCTAGCAGGACAACTCCAACTATTGACCAGGTGATCCTGGCCCGGGCTTTCGCAATAGCTTCTTTATCTCCTCCGGAAAGTATCATCTGGACTGCTCCCCAGACAAACATGATAATAAAAGCCAAACCTCCTGCAGCAAAAAACAGACCAACAATATTACTCAACAGTTGGTTGACACCTGTTGACCCTTGTCCTAATCCCGCGAGTTGATTAGGGACTATGATCTTGCCGAATGTTTTTTCTAAATCGTTCATAACTATAAAATATTTAATCCCGTTATTCCGAGTGCCGGCAAAAGGTATTGCATTATTAGAAACAATGCCATAAGTAAAACAAACCCGATGATAGAATGATAGATCTTGGAGCGGGCTGAGACAATATGGGCTTTGTCTCCTTGGGAGGTGATTAATTCAAATGCCCCGATTATAAAATAAAAAACTACCATCATGGCGGCGATAGAAAAGGCCAGTGGAATTAAGCGGTTGATAAAAATCCCCAGCGAATTGATACCACCAAAACCAAATTGCTCGCTAATTTTTGGACTTGGTTCCGGATGTTGGGCATACACTTGTTCAATAAAGGCATCCATATTAAGGCTTTGCAGGGTCTTTAATAACCTGAAGTTTGGTTGGTTGTGCATATAGGTATTGTTGGACAACATCACTCATAAAAAAAGCTAAGATTAAGATGACAAATCCGGCGATTGCCCACTGTATCCTTTTTCTGGCTTTAGCTAAAGCCTCTTTATTGCCTTCCGCCCGGATATAATCAAACACCCCCCAGGCCGCCCAAATAAACATCATAAATCCGCCAACGTAGAGGGCAACCTGACTGAGGGTGGTAATAATATTGCCTAAATTGGTCCCGAGGGGGTTAAATGCCGGTTGTGGGGTATAACCTGGTTCAACAATAATTGCATTGCCGCCTTGCCAGGGAAGCGATAGGGCGAGTTTCATAATCTAATTAAAGCACATCTTCGGCGATAAGGTAAAGATTGTCAGGAATTTGGATCTCTGGTTGAGGGTGCTGTTACGCTTCCTCCAAATCCAGGGAGTCCTAAGATATCTAAACCAATTACTTGCATCAGTAAAACTGCAAAAATTATTAACAACAATCCGATTATCGCCGAATAAAACTTTTCCTGGGCGCCTTTGATTGATTCAGGGTTGCCTTCGGCGGTGATCATCTGCAAAGCAGCAAGAATCATCATTAAAAAAGCAATCCCACCCGCAGCGAACGTGCCGTATTTTAAAAGTCCTTCAACTAAAGCCTTAGGTTCGGTAGGTACACAGCCGATGGCAGTCATAATCCCACCGCTATAATCCAGACTGCCGGTGATTGTCCCGCACGGAATTGCTTTAGCAGAAGTTGTCGGGCCGGTAACTGTAGTTGTAGGACCTAATGAGCCGGTGCAGGTGCAGATACTAAGGTCCTTTGGGTCCGTATGGGAGGGTGTAAGGCTTGAGTCTGAACAACCTAAAGTTTCAACTCTGATTGCAGGTTTGGGTTTGCCTCCCCGGGGCGAATTACATAACGAACCACTTAACTTGGCATCCGCCTCTTCGCATCTGCTAATAGATATAGTTTTACAATCAGCTGCAGAAACTTCGGATTTAGGGAAAATTACAATTATAAATAAGAATATAATGGGAATGATTTTGCGCATTGATTTAAGAATATCATAATTTGCGTGATACGTGATACGTGATACGTGATACGTGATACGTGATCAGTAGCTGTATTCTAACTTTCCTTTATTAGTCTTAAGTCTAAGCAAAACTATCCCCTCCTTTTCTTCCTTCCTCGGCTTTTTACTTTCAATAATATTTAAAATTGTTCTGTTTTTGAAAGCATCGGCGTTAATAGTAAATTGTGCTAGGTCTTTTAAACTGAAAGTTTGGTTGATTATTCTGATTTGCCTAGGGTTTGGCTGGTAGGTAAAAGTTGTTGTCAGGGAATTGGAAGGAACCGGGATTGCTTTGCCGGAGTTATATTTTAGAGAATACAGCTTGAAGACGTCTTTATTATCGCTGTCTAAGTCATAAGTTTCCAAAGTTAAAATATTTCCGGCCGGGTCGGTTAATATATATGTAGCTTCGTTTAATTTCTTGCCGGGTTTTCTGGTAATTGTTACCTGATCTTCGGAAACAGGGGAGACTTTTAAATCCCAGTCGGATTGACTGACTTCGATTTTCGCTTCCGGAATAGTCTTATCTATCGAAAATTCAACAGATTTTTTAACTTCTTCATATCCGGCTTTGTCATGAGCCAAAAACCAAATTTTATAACTGCCCTCGTTTTTAAATTCAAGCGGATTTTGATACTCATTCCAGTGTTCGCCGTCTAAGGAATAGACTGTATAGCTGACGCCTTTTCCGCCGGGATTATCTTGTGCTAACAACTTAACGGATACGTCTGACCTATACCGGCTCCCGGATCCCTTTGTTCCGGTTATTTCAGCAGTTGTAGTAGGTGGAGTAGAATCTAAGAGTTCTCCCATAACCGCAAATTGGGAAAAATGAGAGGTTTTCGAAGTTACTGTTTTATTAGTTTTGTCAAGATTGCTTGATAGCTTTTCCCAAATACCGGTTTGGGGGGTTAGGAAATAAAAACTGATTGTATCTTCATTAATATTGCTTAAATCAGCCTTGGAATAGTCATAAACTAAACTAAGGGGGTTATTAAAATTATTGATGATTTGTCCTGAATTAGTGGTGGCGGCAAGAAGTAAAGAGGGGACTATGCTCTTAATTATGTCTGATGCTTTTTCAAATGCGCTGTTTTCGATTTTAATATTTAACGGCTCGTTTGAAGAATTGGCGGGTACATTTAGAGTGAATTCCCGATCGGTAACAGTTCCTCCGGAAGCCGGTATCTGTTGGGTTTTAGGTGCGCTTAACTGAGTGAATAATTTATAACTTTTTGCTCCGTGTTTATCTCCCCGAGTATACTCCTCCCAGGGGTCGGTATAATCACCGTCCCATCCTAAAGGATCGGTCAGTCCAAAGGGGTAATCATCAGAAAAGTCTCCGTTCGAATTGAGATCCTCAAAAACCGAGAGGTGGATGTGATAACCCGTAGTATTGCCGGTAAGGCCTACTTTGCCGATCTTTTGTCCTTTATCGACATGTATTTTGTTACCCTCGGTATTTACTACCAATTCGGGCAAAATCCAGATGCTCATACCAGGTTTGATAACCGTTCTCGTGATCAATCTTAATCATATTGCCGGCTCCGCCGGATTTAGATTCGGGAACAAACGTGGCCCAGCCGGCAGCAGAGGCTAAAACCGGAGTTCCTTTTATAACTCCTTGGGAACCAGAGTAATCATAACCACTGTGAGATTTGTAAGCCTTATCTTTCGTTTCTCCCTTGTAATCAATAATTGGCACACTGCAACATGGGAAGTTTTGCAAGGGATATTTATGATCGAACCAGGAAGTAGGGTTAAAAGCGATCTGTTTGAAGTCTTTTCCAGATCCTGAATAGTCCCATGGTAAGTCCAGGAACGGTTCGGGGGTGGTTTTCGCGGGTCCGGTTTGAGTTACCCGGATATAATCCACCCGGAACCAGCTCCAGTCAGCCAAAGGAGGAGCCTGGATAGAAGGGTTCCCCATATATATTGCGTGGACCTTATCCTGGGTGGAAGGGGAGGTAAATAATAATTGGTCATCAAGATACATCTTATAAATAGTCCCGGTTTTATCTAATTTAAAGATGTGAGGGTTTCTATTAACGGTAGTTGAATAAACAATATTGCCCTTAAACTGCAGCCGCATATTAAGCCCCGTTGAGGTGTCTTCCCAAAACCCGATACCGAATAGTTGGGTAAATCCTGCGCCGTTGTCCGGGGCTTTATCAACAAGCTCTATGCCGTTTCCCCAAGACGCCGCCTTTATATATTCAAATTTTACCGAAATGGAGAAGTTTGCATCAGGAAAAGGGTCATTTTTAGAAACAACATAGGGGAATTGGGGCTTAAGAAAACACTGCCTGAGCAGCAAAAATCCGGCAATTTCCCTGACGGTATCAGTACTGCAACCGTCATTATTAGGATAAACAATCCATTTTTCCGGGTCCAACTGTCCGGCCGGCCGGCCGACGTTAAACTCCTCGTTGAAAAAATAAGTTTCCTGAGCAAAAGTTGGGGTCGCAAAAACGAAGAGAAGAAAAAAGCCGAGGAGCAGTTTTAAGCCCAGCAAGTCCACTTTAATTAATTAGTACCGAAATAGAACCGAACTGTCAACCCCGTAAATTGAACTTGACGGGGTCAATATAGTAATTGAATTATTAGTAATAGAAGTGTAATCTGAAATTAATATGCCCAACCAGTCAGGAAAAATTGTCTTAGTATTGATTCTTCTTTTGCTTATTGCCGGCGCCGGTGTTTATTTTTTCCTTCCCGGATTTAAAAAGGAAAGTCCGATTGAGCAGACGCCTAATCCTTCTATTACTGCAACATATCCAAATTCTCAAAAAGCCGGTGAATCATCAGAGCTTTTGAAAAAATATTCATCAACAGATTTAAAAATATCTTTTGAGTTTCCCAAAGATTGGTTTGTAAACGAAAAAGACTTTGATTTAATGGTTAGTTCATTTTCTACCAAATTTGGAGCCAATGACCAACCAACTAAAGACCAGATTAAAGTCTTCGTAAATAATTTTAGTGGCTGTCATAAAACAATTGATGAAAATTTGAAAGATCCTGCTTGCGGAGAAGGAGGGCCCAAAGTTAAGCCAAACGAAATTCTCTCTAAAGAAATAGAAGATATTAACGGGGTGAAGTTTTATAAGTATTTGGTAAAAAACCCGGAAGGTAAGCAGCAAAACTTTTATTTCCTGGAAAAAGGCGATAGGATTCTGCAAATAGATAAAAAACCCGACCCTTCGATGTTCGAAAAGGAATTTAAAGAGATCATTAAATCCATAAGATTTAATTAAGGTTTTCCTTAAATAGGCATAGCTTTCTAAATTTCCATATTGTTTAATCTGCTACAATCTGTTATAATCTGCTATAGGTAAATTACCACATTAATAATGATTAAAAACCGTAAATTTGAGAAGAGAATAGTCCAACTTCCTCCTGAAATATTTTTAAAGATTGCCCGTATTGATGAGCTAAAAGGTCGGTGGACCGGCGGAGCTAATTTAAGTCCGCATCTTCTGGGCAGGTTAAAAAGGTCTGTTCTAATTACTTCAACCGGTGCTTCTACCAGAATTGAGGGAGCAAAACTATCTGATGAAGACGTTGATAAATTAATGCGGGGTATTGCGATACAAAAGATTGCGGATAGGGACGAACAGGAAGTTCAGGGGTACTTTGAAATACTTCAAATAATCTTTGATTCCTGGGACAGTATAAAATTTAGTGAAAATTCCATCAAGCATTTGCATAAGGAACTTTTAAAGTATGTAGAAAAAGACCAGGACCATAGGGGTAAATATAAAAATACCGATAACAAAGTGGAAATGGTTGATGAAAAGGGCAGAAGAATAGGTGTAATCTTTGATACTACTCCGGCATACCTCACGCCTAAACAAATGCAGGAATTAGTTGAGTGGACAAGGTACGCCTTAGAGGCTAAGTTATCCCACCCGCTTATTATCATAGGCAATTTTTTAGTAGAGTTTTTAAACATACACCCTTTTAAGAATGGAAATGGCCGGACGTCTAGAATTCTGACTAATTTGCTTCTTTTGCAGGCAGGATATCTGTATATACCTTACGTATCCCATGAGAAATTAGTTGAGGATAAAAAACCTCAATATTATGTTGCTCTAAGGAAGAGTCAAAAAACTTTCAAAAAAGGAACCGGGAATATTACCTTCTGGTTAGAATTCTTTTTAGACATAGTCCTGACCCAGGCTAAAGAAGCGATTAGTTTAATGTCCGGGGAAAACATAGAGGATATTCTCTCCGGTAAGCAAATTGTAATATGGCGGTACTTACAGGGGGTAGATGAAGCTACAAATGGACAAATAACTGAAGCAACAAAAATATCTTACGCGACAGTAAGGCAGGCCCTTTCAAAATTACTTAAGCTAAAAAAAGTAGTGAGGATGGGGATGGGTAGAAGCAGCCGTTACCGCAAGGAATAATGATTATAGACGGGTATAGCATTCAGAATTTCCATATTGTATATTAGAAGTAGCTGATGGCGTATTGCCTGTGGTTTTTGGTACAAAACTAAACGCTACCAACTATACGCTGAACGCTATTTCTCTGCCTATGTCAAACCTTTTCGGATCATTGTTTGCCCACCCGGACGCACCGGGCGGTGCATCCTCAATTACCACCGCTGACCCGGGACAAAAAACCCCGGTTCCCGAAAGCACCGATTTATCAGGCAGTCTCCAGCAGGCGAATAAAGACTCCTCCGTAGTCTCTTCTTCGGTTGACCCGGCTAAAGAGCAGGGAAAAACCGCCCTTTCCCACATGGACCCGCGGGCGGCTCAGGTATTAGCCCACGCCTACGAGGAAGCGAAAAGGGTTAAGCATAGCTTTATTGAACCGGAACAGCTCTTTTTAGCTTTAATTTCCGATAGGGATATTTTTAAGCTGCTCCAGGATTTTTCGGTTGATGTGGCAAAGCTTACCCGTGACATCCAGGAAAAAGAAGTGATGGGGGATTTTACCGGCGAGCCGACTTTAGGCGAGCAGGCAAAGCAGATTTTAGAGGAATCATTTTTAAAAGCCAAAAAACGGGAAGTTGAGTATTTATCGCCTGAGGATATTTTACTGACATTTTTTAATAAGCAGACCGAAGTTTCAAAGCCTTTGCAGACCCAGGGAGTGGATAAAGCCAAAGTCGAGGAGAAGTTATCCAAGTCAACCGAATTCTCAACCGGCAAAAAATCAACTTTAGCCCTATACGGAATTGATTTAACCGAAAAAGCCAGAAAAGGCGAGCTTGACCCGATTGCCGGCAGAGAGAACGAAATTGAAAGATTGGTACACATATTACTCCGGCGGACCAAAAACAATCCGGTCATTATCGGGGAAGCGGGGACCGGAAAAACCGCTGTTGTTGAAGGACTGGCCCAGATGATGGTTTCCGGCAAAATCACGGCGGATCTGGCCAATAAAAAAATTATCCAGCTGGATTTATCATCGTTAATCGCCGGGGCAGCCCACCGGGGGGAGTTTGAGGAACGGCTCCAGGGAGTGATTAAAGAAGTGATGGCCTCGGGCGGGCAGATTATTTTATTCATTGACGAGATCCATACTATTTTAGGGGCCGGAGCAACCGAAGGGGCTCTGGATGCGTCAAATATAATCAAACCTTATCTGAGTAAAGGAACTCTTCAAATTATCGGCGCAACGACTACATCCGAGTACAGAAAAAATTTTGAAAAAGACCGGGCCTTTGAGCGCCGGTTCCAGCCCGTTATGTGTGACGAACCGACCGAAGAGGTGGCTATAGAGATGATTAAAATCCTGTTGCCGAAATATGAAAAATTCCACGGCGTTAAAATTACCGATGAGGCGGTTAAGGCATCAGTCCATTTATCCAAGCGCTATGTCGGCGAGCGGTTTTTGCCCGATAAAGCCATCGACCTTTTGGACGAAGCCTCGGCCGAAGTCCGCCTGGCCGGTAATTCTCCTAAGGGAGGCAGCAAGCAGGTCAACCCGGAGGATATTGAAAAAGTTGTTTCCCGCTGGACCGGCATCCCGATAACGAAGTTGACCGAGAAAGAATCGGAAAAGCTGCTGCATATGGAAGATCTGATCCATAAAAAGTTTATTGACCATGAACGGGCGGTTAAAGCCGTGGCTGAAGCGATCAGAAGAGGCAGGATCGGGCTGGCCAACGCCAACCGGCCGATTGCCTCATTTATATTCTTAGGTCCGACCGGTACCGGTAAGACCGAACTGGCTAAAGTTTTGGCTGAGATTATGTTCGGAAAGCAGGATGCAACAATCCGTTTGGATATGTCCGAGTACATGGAAAAGCATGAGGTGGCCAAGCTCGTCGGTGCACCTCCGGGCTATGTCGGCTATGAAGAGGGCGGGCAATTAACCGAAGCGGTCCGCAGCAAGCCTTATTCGATCGTCCTTTTGGATGAAATTGAAAAAGCCCATCCGGATGTCTTTAATATTCTGCTCCAGCTTTTGGAGGATGGGAGGCTAACCGACAACAAGGGAAATACCATCTCGTTTAAAAATACGGTAATTATCGCCACCTCCAATATTGCCTCCGATTTAATCAGGCGCAAGATTATAGAAGCTAATTCGGCCACCAAAGGCCAGTCTGCCGACCCGACCAAACAAAACAGTCAGCCTGACGCCAATCCGGCTCAGGGGACTGCTGCACACGATATTGCCAATCCGGCCGGACAAAATCCGGCTGTTCCCGCGGCTGCACCGGCCCCCGGTAGCATACCGGGCCAGTCAACTGCCGGTCCTAATATTCCCGGCCAACCGGCCGAGCCGGGCAAAAAGCCTGAGGAAGATCCGAATGACCCGAAAGTCAAGGCTTACAAAGAATTGTCGGGAATTGTCATGGAAGAGCTGACCAAGCATTTCCGGCCCGAACTTATCAACCGTTTTGATGAGGTAGTGGTGTTTGAGCCTTTGACCGCCGAAGACATGGTCGAAATCTGTAAGTTACAGATTGAAGGCACCAGAAAGCTCCTTAAAGAGCAAAGCATCGGGCTTGATTTGTCCCAGAAAGCTTTGGACCAGTTGGCCAAGGAAGGTTATGATCCGGTTTACGGGGCCAGGCCGTTGCGCCGGTTAATCCAGCGCTCGATTGAAAATCCAATCGCCATCTATTTAATCCAGCGGACGATTGTAAGCGGCGATACGATTTTGGTTGATTATGATCCGACAAATGATAAATATATTTTCTCCAAAGCCAGAAAGGCCCAGCCCGATCCGTCGGTAGGAACTTCCGATAAGCATGGAATAACGGATGGCCAAAATCCGGGTACCGGTCAAGATCATCAAGAAGCCGGAAATCAAAATCCTCCTGCATCTGCTGATCCTAACGCCTTCCAGTCTCAGCCTGCACCGGTTAACGGAATTCAACCGGTTTCTCCAGGTGGAGTAGCACCTCAAAACGGAGTTCCGGGCGCATATCCGGAATGGTTGAGTAATGTGACGCAAGCAGCTCAAGGCGGCACAGCTCCTGTTACTGCCGCTCCGGATGGCACAGCTCCGGCACCGGTTACGCCTCCGCCAGCTGGCGGACCGGCCCAATCCTAAAATGTCGCAAATTGTTAAACTAGCCCAATTCAAAGTTCCCGGCGGTTCAGCCGGTTCCCAGGACTTAGTTGCGCCTGCGGGCATACCTAAAGCTTTGCAGGGAGGACTTGAGAATTCCGGGACGGCTTTTTTCCAGACTATTGTTAATAACCTGATTATTCTGGGCGGTTTTCTGGCCCTTTTGATGGTGATTATTTCCGGGATTCAATGGACGGTGTCGCGGGGGGATCCGCAAAGGATTGCTTCGGCCAGGCAAAGGTTTTTCTTTGCCATCGTCGGCCTTATTGTTATGTTGTCAGCCTTCTTTATTGTCAGGGTAATAATTTTTATTACCGGAGGCAACTGGCAGGATTTCCTTAATCCTTCAAAGCTTCTTAATAGTAACACGTAACAAGTCGACAAGTGACAAGTTATATTAATTCGTGTTACATGCTAACGTGTTACTTGTTACGCTATTGGCTGCAGGTGAATGGAGTACCAGGATGTAGTTTTACCATCCCTCCCCAGTCCACCAGAGTAAAGCCCTTTCTGTCAGGTGTGGTAATTTTAGGCTCTTCAACAGTTTTTGGTTCATTTAAAGCTTCAAAATAGAGACTAAATCTGATGGATGTTTCAGGATTCGGGGTAACTTCTAAAGTCTCCAGGTAATCTCGCTGGGATTTATCAACTAGTCCTACAAAATAATATGGGGATTTGGGTAATTTTTTTAACCAGTAATCCATAAAATCTTGCTTTTCTTTTTGGTTTAAACCTAATTTGGGAAGAGTTTGATTAAATAACTGTTCCAAGTCTTCAAATTTTACTACCCAACCTTTAGTGGGTTTTTTAATTTCCGAATCAAATAACTTAGATTCATAATATAAGTAGTTATTAGATATTTGTTGATTATCGATATTCAATAGCTGACCGGAAGGAAAAGCGTTAACAGTCCAACCAGAAAGAGGGTCATAGGGAGGGTCTGTATAAGATAACTCTCCTTTAAGGTTAACTCTGACATTCACTAATTGTTTCTTGGGAGGATATAAATAGACTGCCGGTTTGCAATGGATGCCCCAGCCGTTAACCACCTGGCCGCTTGAAGCGCCCGTGCCGAAAACAAAATACTGGAGCTGGAGCTGGCCGGAATCGGTACTAATATTCTGTTCCGGCAGAAGGACTTGTTTGCCGGAGGCAATTTGTGCGCCTTTTGCAGTGTTGCAGGTAAATGCCTCCTCGGGCATTCCGTCTCTGCCCGGTGATTCAATATCCTGGTAAATATCAGCCAAAACAAAGTTTTCCGATGCTCCCTGGGTAGTTCCTCCCTTTACTTCAGTCATGGTTCCGTCCGGCTTTGTATGGATAAAAAAGACCAGACCATAGTCAATAAAATACATTAGAGTTTTTTCACCTTCTCCGCCCCTGGTTCTGCTGGGGTGAACTCTGCCTAAGCTGATTTCCCCTGAGATTTGGGGGAAGAAAACCTTAAATTCAGAGGTGTCAATGCCCGAAATATCTATTCCTAATTCATCGGCTGTGTCGAAATGGCAGCTTTCGCCGACAAAATTCTCGCTGTGGTGTTTTTCTTCAGTTTTAGTAAGAGGTACATTTTTCATCAGCAGACGGTAAGTGGTGAGCTCCCGGGAAAACTGGTGATTCGGTCCGTCGGCTTTGCAATCCGGATTAAAAATCGGGTCACCCAGGGATAAGTCATCTTCAGAGCCGGTCTTGGTGGCGTTATCGGCAGGTGCTTTAAAAGTTGGTGCAGTGGCAGGATCGACTTTTTCGCAAAATTCGCTGATTTGAACTTCCGGTTCTTCCGGCTTTGGAACGGTTTTGGGTGCATTAAAAGTAAAGTAAGCCAGGATAAAAATAAAGAGACCCATGGAGACGGCAGCATAACCCATTAATTTATTTTAGCTTAACGGGGAAAAATCTCAAACTGCCTTAACCGACTTGACAAAGAAATTCAATTATGGGCAAAATGAACTAATGTCCGGATCTAAACTGATTGCTTTAGGATCATCCTCGTTGGCCTACCTACTGGTTACGGCCTCGGTCTATGCCCAGGAATCGGGTCTAAAAGCGCCCGGCGGATCCTTAGCCGTTGACACTAAGATTGAAACTATTCCCCAGGTAGTTGTTAATTACATGTTTTTGATTGCCGCTTTTCTGGCAGTGGCTTATTTAATGTTCGGAGGTATAAAGTGGATTACCTCAAGAGGAGATAAGATAGCGGTGGAGGCGGCCCGCAAGCATATTGTGGCTGCAGTCATCGGCCTGGTTATTGTGGCAGGATCGTTCTTTGCCCTAAACGTCGTCTTTACTCTGCTCGGCGCTGACAATCCGCTCAGTAAAGGTTTCAAATTTCAGACTGTTAATGAAGTCAACGAAAGTTTGGGCAACTAAATCCGCCCTGATTCTAAGTTCCTACCACTTGCAAATGAATTTGCTGCGAGATAAACCCTACGCAAGCTCTTGCTTCGCAATGAGCAACGACTGGTATAAATTCCTTTTTAGGTATGCTAATCTAGACTTATGCCCAATTCATTGGTTATGAGTTATGTGTTCAGAGTTCGTAGACCAAAAAAAATTTTCAATTTTTTAGCTTTTCTTGTCACTTGTCACTTGTCACTTGTCACTTTTTCCACTCCTGTTCATGCCGAGGGATTAACGCGCGAAGAATGTTTCCAGGACAGTATCGCCAAGCTCGGTTGCCTGCCTTATTATTTAAGTAATATCATCAACGGCTTTTTTGCTTTGTCGGGGATTGCGGCAATTCTTTTGATTATGATATCCGGCATCAGGCTTTTAATGTCGGCCGGGGATCCGGTAGGGGTGGCTAAGGCCAGAAAATCGCTTTACTATTCGATTTTGGGTTTTGTCATAGTTCTGGCTTCTTTTTTAATTTTGAAAGTGATTTCATATATTACCGGAGCCGAGTGTATTAATGCTTTAGGGTTTAATACCTGTAGCTAAGAATAGTTATTCGTTATCAGTTCATCGTTAGTTAGTAAAAACGAAGAACGAACTAACAAATAACCAACTAACTAAATTATGGATTGTATAAACGGTGTTTTAAAAACTGATTTAGGGGATATATCCTGCAGTCCGACAGGGTTTGCCTCAAGCCTGTACGGAATAGGCCTGAGTTTTATCGGGGTAGTGGCTTTGCTTTTTATCGTTTACGGCGGGTTTCTGATTCTGACTTCCCAGGGAAGCCAGGACCAGTTGAGGCGGGGTAAATCGTATATCACTTATTCGATTGTCGGAGTGGTTCTGGCTATTGCCGGCTATGCTTTATATCAAATACTGGCAATTGATGTGATAAAGATACCGGGATTTTCTAGATAATTTAAAATTGAAAATTTAGAATGTAAAATTGTTGTGTTTTACTCCGTAAAATATTTTGCGAAGCAAAAATACCTCCATTTTACTTTTTAAATTTTACATTTTACATTTGTTAATCTGCCCATGAAAAAATTAATTTTAGTTTTAGTATTATCAATATTTTTGTCTCAGGCTTTGGTGGTTCAAGTTTTGGCTGCGGATCCTTTAGCCTCAGGCTCAGCAGCGCTTACAGCTACTGCAGCAGCTATTCCCTTAGACAGGCCGGACTCACAGGCGATCAATCCGGCGGGTGGTTGGCAACCGGATGATGAAGTGACTTTTACCGGTAAACTGGCGGCCAGAAGCGAAGATGTATTGGATTGGTTACTCGAAAATTACCACTGGTCAAATATTTCTGATGAGAATAACCCCTTCAGCGAAATTTGGGTGATTATCAGAAATACTGTTTTTGCCATTCTCGGACTGTTTATTCTAATCGGCGCTTTTCTAATGATTATTACCCGGGGCAGGAGTTTGACGGTGAAGCGTTTAATAATCCGTTTTGTCATGGTTTTGGTTTTAGTGATTTTTTCTTTTTCCATTGTCAGGACGATTTACGGCCTAACTGATATTATCCAAGGATTTTTTCTAAACATCCCTAATATTGACGCCCAAGGCAACCTAATCCCCGGCGAAGACCCGACAAGACTTATTTCAACACAAGACCTTTTAAATGTAGCTTTTCCCTATGACAAGTTCTATGGATTTAGAAGACAAGGACCTGACTATAATGAATCAGCTATTACCTCGCTTCTTTTAATCAAAGCAACTGCTGCGACATACTACACAATGTTTGTCATCTTAATTATTAGGAAAGTTATCCTATGGTTTTTTATCTTGGTTTCACCGGTTTTTCCTTTGTTGTTATTTTTCAAGCCGGTCCGCAACACAGCCAAAATCTGGATAGGCGAGTTTTTTAGATGGGTTTTATATGCGCCGCTTTTTGCGATTTTTTTAAGGGGATTGGTTGAAATATGGAAGTTTGGGGTGAGCAAAAGCTTGGGGACTAATGCAACCGGGGTTCCTCTTGATTTTAATACTCAGTTGGCTGGTACCCAAGCAGTAACTCCTGATGGAGGATTAATTTATCCTACAGCTATAAATATTTTATTGGGAGGTCCCGGCCAGGTGGTTTTGGGAAACAATAACGTCAACTTTAGGGATACCTTTGTTCTATACCTGGTGGCGCTTTTAATGCTTTGGATGGTAATAATTTTGCCGTGGATACTTTTGCGTATTTTTCTGGATTACTTTAACGGCACTTCTTTTGGTGACAGCAACCTGGTTAAGTTTTTGGCCAGAAACGGTCTGCCGCCGCCCGGTCGTTACCGTCCGGAATCCCTTTATCCGCCTCCGGGCAGCCCGACTCCGCCGATGACTCCGCCTCCGGGAGTAACCGGACAGGCTCGCAGCTTGCCGTTATCCAAATTCAGGCATGCTCCGGTTGCCGAAATCCAACAGGCAATACAGGAGGAGTCAGCCCGCGCCCAACAGGCTGCAGCCGAAAGTGGCCGGGTCAGCTCGATGAATATTGAAAATGCCAATATACAGGCCGGACAGCTTTTGGCTTCCAACCTGATTAATATTTCTGATGTTCAGTCACAGCAGATTGTTGAGGCGCTGTCGCAGGCCGGTTTGTCCATTCCGACAATGCGCGATATTGCCCGGATAGAAGCTTCGTCTATGCAAAAATCCGGCCCGGCCAGGGAAGAATATAACCGGCTGTCGGAAGTTTTGGCCCGGGTGGGAGGAACCAGCCAGCTGGTTTCCCCGGCCGAAAAAGAAAAGTTCTCGGCAATTAAGGTGCGTTTGATCCAGCAATCCAACCAGGGTAATGCCATGGCCAAATCGGTAGTCAGCGCCGCCAATCCGGTAGTAACCGGTTCGGCTCTGCCTTCGCAAAACCAGGTCCAGCAGGTTAACCTAGAGGACTATGAGGAGGTTAAACAGACCTGGCAGGAAAATTACCGGAAGCTGGATCCTCCAACCGGTCCCGACGGAAAACCGATGAGCAGGACCGATTGGCTGAAAGAAGAACTTAAGCAGATTCCGACCGTTATCGATCTTCTGACCTCGGGCGATCCGAAACGGCAGGAAGAAGGCAAGAAAATGGTTTCGACGATTCTGCCATTCCTGCTTTTGGGCGGATTCTCCAATGCCGAAATCGTTGCTTACTTAAAGGCCAAACTTGAGGCAGCCAAAGCCGTAATTAAAGAAGTCCTCCAGGTTGAGGAGAAAAAGGAGGAAGAAGAGACTAAAGTCGAAGTCGACCGGACCCAGCATGCCCAGAAAACGATGGCGGCAGAGGCGGAAATACCTGTTGAGGAAGTAAGGCCGGCAGAACCGGCACCGGAAAATGTTACGACCGGCCAACAACCTCCACCGCCGGTTACAGAACCTGAAGACAAGCCCGGGGCCTAGTTCTAAGTGGTAAAATATGGCATAAGGTTTTAGGTTATAGGTGGTAGGTTTTAGTTAAACTTCGAGACTATGTCTATGAAAAGATTTCCTTTTTTTGTTTTTATAGTTCTGGGCTTTTTTTTACTTACAGTCTTCCTATTCCCTAAAACCTATAACCTAAAACCTGTTCTAGCTGACGATGATGAAATTCTGGCGCTTCAGAAAGAAATAGATAAATTAAACCAGGCCCGGCAGATGTCTTTATCGGCCACCAAGCCGCTTGAGGGCCAGCTGGAAAATTTACAAAAACAGCTGATCCAAATCCAGTACAATATCGAACTTCTGTCTCAAAAAATTGTTAAAAAAGAGAAAGATCTTGATGCCAGAACCCAAAAAATCGCCGAGCAGCAGGCTCTGCTTGAAGTCCGGGTCAGAAGCTATTACATCAGGTCGTTCTTAAACTCGCCTCTGGCGATAATTTTTTCACAGGGTGATGCCGGCGGGATCATGAGGGAGCTTTCTTACCGGATGGCCACTGCCCGCGAGGATCAGAAAGTGATTACTTCCATAACCGAAGAAATTACCGACCTATTAGTTCAAAAAGAGAAACTGGAAAAAGATAAAGTGAGCTTGGCAGGACTTCAGGTTGAGGTTGATAAAAATGCCGGCTTTTTAGGAGGGGAAATTAAGAAAGCCAAAGATTTTCAGGCCGATTTATCTAAAAAAATCGCCGAACTGACAGCTAAACAGCAGGCAATTTTGGCTGCCAAATCCGGAAATTTTGTCACCTCGGTGGGAGATGTTCCCTTAGCCGACGATGCTAATGCCCGGCCGACCTATGACCCCGGATTCCGGCCGGCTTTTGCGGCCTTTTCCTTTGGAGCTTATACCCACCGGAACGGCATGAGCCAATACGGCGCAAAGGGGAGGGCTGAGTCCGGCCAAAACGCCGAGCAGATTTTGGCGGCCTATTACCCGGGCTCGTCTTTAAATAAGAGTTATTCGGTTCCTTCGACGATCAATGTTGACGGATACGGAAGCCGGGCGTTTGAAGATGAATATATGAAACGGATTTATGAAATGCCGAATTCGTTTCCCAAAGAAGCCTTAAAGGCCCAGGCAGTTGCCGCCCGGACTTACGCCATCCGCCGGGGAGGATCGATTTGCGCCACCGAATCCTGTCAGGTCTACAAAGATTCAAATAAAGGCGGAGCTTGGGAGGAAGCAGTTAGAGAAACAAAAGGTTGGGTCTTGGAGGGCGGGCCCGGAGCCCAATATTCTTCCACCACCGGCGGTTACGGGAATAATTCCGGCTGGGACACCAAATGCGGAGGCAGGCAATGCTGGACACCGGAAGCATACGAAAAAATCGCCGGATCACCCTGGTTCTATAAGGGCTGGTACCGGGACCGGAACGGCGCCAGCTGCGGGAAATCGCATCCCTGGTTAAACGAAGAGCAAATGTCGGATATTTTAAATGCCTATATCGTTTACAAATCAGGCGATCAGGCTGACAGGGTGTCGCCGGTTGATACTTCCTGCTGGCCGGGCAACCCGTTCACATACTCGGAAATGAAAGATAAAGCCAATAACCATGGCGGCGCCGTAACTACAGTCGGGTCGGTAAGCGTAACCTACAGCAATGACGGCTCAACGGCTAATGTATCCTTTGCCACCAACCGAGGTTCAGTCAGCATTTCCGGCTCGGATTTTAAAACCATTTTCAATCTGCGGGCGCCGGGATATGTCTCAATCAAGTCCCCGCTGTATAATATTGAAACTAAGTAGCTGATGGCGAATGGTTAGCTGCGCTTTATGGCAGGTATAGTTTGCTATACGCTATACGCTATACGCTACCTTGTGATATTATGCTTCCAGGATGAAATTCAGTTTCTTTCCCGCTTTTCTTCAATCCCCCAGAAAAATTAAATTCGATAAGCAGGAAGAGAATGAGGTTATTGAGCTTTTTTTGCGCCAACACTCAATTGTGAATGTCGGTTGGGTGGTGACGTCTCTTCTTTTGATGATTCTTCCGCCGCTATTATTACAGCTGGATTCAATATTTATCTGGGGTTTTGTATCCAGTGTGCCTCTGGATATATTGCTGGGGGGCTTAATTATTTACTATTTATTGATAATTGCTTATGCATTTGAGCAATTCTTAAGCTGGTATTTTAATGTTTATATTGTGACCAATTTACATATTGTCGATATCAATTTTCACTCGCTTTTATCAAAAGAAGTCGTTGAGATTTCTCTAAATGACATTGAGGTTATTGCACACAACGTTGCCGGAGTTTTCGGATCGCTTTTTCATTATGGCAATGTCGAGATAGAAACCGCAGCCGAGACTAAAAGGATTTTGTTTGAAAAAGTCCCGCGGCCGGATATTGTTACGGATAAAGTTCAGGATTTGCAAAGGGCAAAAAGAGCTATGGGAGGGGGGCATTAATGGAAGCTGTACCGGCTGCCTCAACTAACCCGTTTTTTTTGAACATAATCTCCGGTGCGTTTGAAATAGGCTTCTTGGCTTTTGGGGTAGTTTATTTTATTTTTACACTAATAGTTTTAAGACAGGTTAATCTGATGACTTCAACAATCAAAACCGAAGGCGCGGGGGTGCTTAAGGCTCTGGCTATTTTATATTGTGGTCTATCGCTGGGGGTTATTGTATTAATCATCGGATTGTTCTAAAACATCGGTATGCTAAAGTTCGCCAAATTTATTGGCGCGAACACTGATTTTGCAACCGCCCAGGCTTATCTTTATCCGCGTATATTACCGGAAGATTCAAGTAGCTTTATTTTCGGTCTGGTGGTCTCCGGTGAGGGAGAGGATATTTTTGTTAAAGTCCGCCAGAAGGCTTTGGGTCTGGAGGCTGATTTTAATGAGCCTTTTGAGCGGATTACCGATAAACTCCATGAGTTGTTCGAAAAACTCAAAATTGAATTTGAAGAAGTTGAAAATTTAAAAATTACCCTGTTTGCCGCCCGGGGCAATTTATTCTATGTACTCCAGTTGGGGGATAATCTGGTTGAGATCTGGCGGGGGGAAGGCAGGGCTCCTATCCTGCAGGATAATTTTACCCGCGAAAAAATCGTTTCGGGGATTTTAAGAGGCAGCGACAGGGTGCTGGTCCTCTCAGCTAAGTCAGACGGGGCTTGGGGGGATGATGTTGTCAGTCAGATTTTTCTGATGAACGAGGAAAGCATTCCCGATGCCGAAGTTATTTTTGCCCAGGACGAGTTGAAAGTCCAGCAGCAGGAAGACCTAGCGGGTGTCAAAAACATCCGGCCGGTGGCTTTTATCAGGATTGAGAATGAGGAAGAGGGGGTTAAAAAGGAGATTCAGCCGGAAGCAGTCAATAGGCCTAAAACCGATTATAAAATTAAAATCCGTTTAAGCCAGGCGTTTTTAAATCTGCGCAGAATAACCAGGCAGGGCTTCGGATTGATCAGGCAAACCAACCGAAAGGTCTTAATAGCCGCGCTGACTTTGATTTTTTTAATCCTGGCTGTCGGAGGAGGGTATATTTATTACCGGTCAAAAGTCTCGGCCAAAAACATCCGGCGGGAAAACCTGATTTCTTTAACCGAAGCCGACTTAACTCGGGCCCGGGTTTTGGCAGGTACTGATCAAAAAGCCGCTGTCTCGGAACTAAATAAAGCCCAGGAGAGGTTAAAAGAACTGGCCGGTATCGATCCGGAAAACCCCCGGACGCTGGAGATTAATAAAAAGACCGAGGAGGTAACTTCTGAGGTTCTGAAAATTTATAAAAACTTTGATTTGGAGCTCTTCTTAAGCCTGGATTTAATCAAGCCTAATTTTCAGACCAAACGGATGTCTTTCTCGGTTGATAAGCTGTTATTTTTAAGCTCGGATAAATCCCTGGTGGCCATTGACCTAAAACTCAAAACCCCCCAGATTTTGGCTGGTCTGCAGCAGCTGGGGGATGCTAAACTAGCCTCTCTTAACGGCAGTGATGTTTTTGTCTATTCGCCTGATAAAGGGTTGACCCATATCGATACCGATACGGAAAAGTTGTCGGTTGTCTCCAAACCTGATGAAGGATGGGGAAGTATCCAGGATATTTTCGGTTTCTCGGGGAATGTTTATGTTTTGGACTCGGGCAAGAACATGATTTGGAAATATGCTCCATCGTTAACCGGCTTTACCCAGAAACAGGAATATTTAAGAAGCAAGGCCGATTTGTCTTCCGGCAAAAAGCTCTCAATCGACTATTCGGTATGGGTACTGACTTCGCAACCGGATATCTTAAAATTCACCGCCGGCAACAGTGACTTTTATGCTGTCTCCGGCCTTGATGCACCGCTTTCACAAATTGATTCGGTCTTCGTAACCGAGGACCTGGACTCGGTTTTTATACTGGATAAAATAAATAACCGAATACTGGTGACTAAAAAAAACGGTGAATATTTAGCCCAATACGCCAAACCTGAACTCGGTAAAGCCGATGACTTTTTTGTGGATGAGGAAGGGAAGTTAATTTATTTATTGATTGAGAATAAAATCTATAAGACTGGGCTGAAATAGCGGTCAGCTTTCAGTCGTCAGCAAGATTCTTAAAAATGGCACCCAGATCAGCCTATGAGGTTATGGCGGCTTTAGAAATTGCTTCCAACCTGAAATTGGCAAAAAAAGATATAATTGAGGCAAGACTGCATGATGCGGACGAATTAAGCGCGATGATTACAGGTTTCATTAAAAAACTGACGTCTGAACTCAACACGCCCCTCCTTGAGGCGAGAGCTGAAAGCTATGAAAATTACGAACAAAAAGGCTCGTTTTAATTATCAGATCACAGACTCCTTTGAAGCGGGGATTGTTTTGTCCGGCCATGAGGTGAAATCTTTGAGAAGCGGCCATGGTGATTTATCCGAATCGTTTGCCAAAATTCAAAATGGCGAGGTTTATTTAAAAAACGCTTTTATTCCGGCCTACCAAAACGCCTCGATCAGGGATTACGATCCCAAACGCGAGCGCAAACTTCTATTGCACCGGGATCAAATCAGAAAACTGGCCGGCAGTACAGACCATCTAATCCCGCTTTCAATTTATGAAAAACGGAATATGTTTAAGGTTGACTTGGGAATTGGAACATCCAAAAAACAATTCGACAAAAGAAAGACGATAAAGGCCCGGGACGAGGCCAGGCGGATAGAGCAGGAGCTCCGCGGCGAAAAAGGCAATGAGTCAAAGAGGGAATAACAGAAAAATCCCAGCACATGGCTGAGATTTCTTTGGTGGAGACGCCGAGGATTGACCTCGGGTCTGAAATAGTTTTTCTAAAAACGCCTACAAGCTTAGCTGATATATTTTTGGTATTAAGTTGTAACCTACCAGCAGGAAAACTTAATACTGATTGAATTATCTTTAAAACTTTAAGGATCAACCAACACCTTAAGTTTTGCATTCTGACTGTGTATATACCTTAGGTTCCCATCAGAAAGAGGAAAACCCTAAAGCAGCCTTAAGCTACGAGAGCTAATTGAGGTTGGCGTACTGAGAAAAGATCATTAAGACCTTCTCTGGTACCTTCAAACTCTTTTGCCATTTTTTCGGCAAAGGCAACGACATATGATTTGCCGTTTAGATTTTGAAACAATATATTACGCTTAATGTTTCCTTAGCGGCTTGCAGTTTTTAAAGTGCTACTCCGTCGAATCAATACGTCCCCAGATCACGTATATTATCACATTTGAGGCTGGAATGCAAAAAAAGTTATTCGTTATTCGTTAGTTCGTTCATAGAAAAAGAGAGAATTGTGTTATACGATGAACTATGAACGCATAACCATGAACATTCTGGATCTGCTCTTTCCAAAAACTTGCGTTGGCTGTAAGAAGTTTGGTTCGTATTTCTGCGAGGATTGTATAAGAGAAATAAAGCAGACTGAATTAGTTTGTCCTTTTTGTGAAAGGGCTTCTTTAGGTGGAGTGGTGCATGCGGTTTGCAAAAGGAAATTTGGGCTGGATGGCTTGTGGAGCCTCGGGGTTTACGGAGGAAGTTTGCGCATCGCAATCCAAAAACTGAAATATAAGTGGGTGAGTGAGGTTGCAAAAGAACTAATCGATATAACTGTCGAGTATTGGGCTAAAAATTCACCGGTTCTTCTGGATAAAATCAAAAAAGATCAAGGTAAATCCTGGATTGTAACTTCAGTTCCGCTTCATCCGACGCGCCAAAACTGGCGGGGGTTTAACCAATCAGAGCTTTTGGGTAAACTATTTGCTTTAAAACTGGGTTTAAAATACGAAACTTTACTTAAGCGTATAAGGAATACTACGCCCCAGATGAAATTGCTCTCGCACCAGCGTAAGCAAAACATAAAAAACGCTTTTTCTCTTGCCTACAACCTATCACCTAAAACCTACAACCTTTTATTAATTGATGATGTCTGGACTACAGGTTCAACTCTAAAAGAATGTTGTTATATCCTGAAACGAGGCGGGGCAAAACAGGTCTGGGCATTAACAATTGCCAGGTAATTATCTCCAGTCAATAGGCTCAATATTGCGGGCTTTCAGATATTCGTTAGCTTTGCTGAAGTGATGATTGCCGAAGAATAGGTTTGCAGAGTAGGGGGAGGGATGGCCGGAAGTGAGTACCAAATTTTTATCCCGGTTAATAATTTCTCCTTTAACCTGAGCATATTTTCCCCACAGCAGGTAAACAATATTTTCTCTTTTGTCACTTAAAGCTTTAATTGCAGCGGTTGTGAAAGTTTCCCAGCCTTTTTCTTTGTGTGAGGCCGGGTTGCCGGCTGCGACTGTTAAAACGGCGTTTAACATTAAAACGCCCTGGTTAGCCCATCTGGATAAGTCGCCTGATTGAATTGGATTAATCCCCAGATCATTGTGGATCTCTTTGAAAATATTTTGCAGGGAAGGGGGTAATGAAATTCCTTCATTAACTGCAAAAGATAATCCGTTAGCTTGGTTGGGCCCGTGATAAGGATCCTGGCCGATAATGACTACCTTAACTCTATCAAAAGGACAAAGGTCAAAAGCCCGGAAAATATTGGAAGCTGGAGGGTAAACTTTAGTTTTGGAATATTGAGTGCGGACAAAATCAGTTAATTCTTCCCAATAGGGTTTTTGAAATTCACTCCCTAAAGCTTCCTTCCAGTCTTTTTGGAGTTTGATGTCTTTCATAAACTTAAGCCATTTTCTTTGCCCATAAAGAGAGCCAAGGGGGAGCGACTGTAATATAGTGTGCCCAGGTTCCAGGATCCGCTTCAAAATCACTTCCGGTATATTCCTCAAACTTTAAAATATTGAATTTTCTTTTAATGAGAGAATTTATGATTGTTGAGAGGGTGTGTTTAAACTCCTGGGGCGCTTTGGCTTTAATTTTATTGCCCTTTGTGTCTTCAAAATTCCAAGTCTGGTCCTGAATTCTGATTGGTTCTCCGTCCCGGTAGGGTTGGCTGACGGGGTAGCCCTTACTGTTCCATAAGTCTTCCTTTTTCCATTGATTTCCCCAACAGGAATCCTTCCAGGAACCATGTACAAAAGGATTATGAAACATCAGATGATAGATACCGCCAGTTTTAAGGACTCTGGAAATCTCGTTGAAAACTGTTTGAACTTCCGGAATGTAATTTATTGAATAAGGTTGATAAACCACATCAAATTCCCCGTCTTTTAACTCTGATAAATCTCTCATGTCCGACTGGATAATTCTGATTTTGAAAGAATGCTTCTCTGCCTCAGTCTCATCTTTTTTTAATTGTTCCTTACTGAAATCAACGACAGTGACATTTGCTCCAAGAAGTGCAAATTCGATGCTCTGTTGACCGCCCCCTGAAGCTAAACAAAGGACATTTTTATTTTTAAGATCTCCTAGAATATTATCAGGATTCAAATTTTCCCTCGCTTGCTCAATAGTAGGATTTTGATTTGGACGAGAGCAGGGGACTTTAAGTTTAACTAACTCATCCCAGCTTTTCTGGTTACTAACGGTAGTATCATCCATTGGTCGTTTAAACACCTTTAATGCGGAGAGGGCGAGATTTGAACTCGCGGTCGGGTTGCCCCGACAGGGCATTAGCACTGCCCCGCACTAGGCCACTATGCGACCTCTCCAGTGGGCTTATTATACCTAGACTCCAGACTCTTGTCACTTGTCTCAATAAAGTTTAAACTAGTCTATAATGACCCCCTTGTCAGAAATAATCATTTAGATTATTTCTGCAAGCGATCTCGCGACTGGATCGATGGCATATGCAGTCGCTCCGATATGCCCAAGTATCATAAAAAAGATTTACTTTCTTCACCGCTGGATACTCCAGAATTGCCTCCCGGGCATATAGAGGATTTTGACCCCTATCTTGCCAATTACTACGATCCGGTCAGGGTTTTGGTTTCCTGGACTGCAGCCTCAAGGCCCTATCGCAAGAAGGAAAGGTCTTATTACACCACAGTTGCCCTGTTGATCACTCTGGTTTCGGTGATAGCTTTTCTTTGGGGAGAAAGACTTCTAATCGGGGCGCTTTTAGCTTTAGGGTTTTTGGTTTATGTATTAAACTTTACTCCGCCCGGGGAGGTTGAATATAAAATTTCCAGTCAGGGTATCACCATCGGCGACCATTTTTACCATTGGGAGGAGCTTGACTCATTCTGGTTTTCGCAAAAAGAAGGCCATAATGTCTTAAATATTTTAACCAAATTCCGGTTTCCCGGCCTGTTGATGATGGTGATGGGGGATGTGCCTGAGGAGGAAATAAAAGTGGTGGTGGCCCGCTACCTGCCGTTCCACGAAATCGCCCCTAAATCAACTCTTGAGAAATGGAGTGAATCTTTGCAAAAAAACTTCCCCCTGGAAACACCACATAAATAATTTTAGTTGCTTGAGTAAGCCGCCTGCATTACAATTAACCACTATAAAATAGTTTATTGCGCCCGTAGCTTAATGGATAGAGCATTGGATTGCGGATCCGAAGGTTGCAGGTTCGAGTCCCGCCGGGCGCGCAGAATTTGCCGAATTTGATGGGTTTGGCTGTCTGGAATCGAAGCTTGATCCCGCCGAAGACACAAAGCAGATACCTCTTGATACTTCGGTTTTATTTCGTCTAAGATATAGTTTGTGGAAGTATCGATCCTTGCCTATCCCAAAAAGAGTCATAGAAGGGAATTTGTTTTACCCAGGGAAAATGTAAATTTGGCAGAATTGTTAGGAATAATTGCTGGAGATGGTGGAATAAGTAGTGATTGGCAACTACGCATATATCTAAATTCTATAACCGACAAAGACTATGCACCAAAAGTCTGTAATCTAATTTATAGCTTATTTGATTTAAACCCTAGTATAAGAATTAGACCTCGAGAGAATACTTTAATTATTGATGTTTCAAACATTGGTCTCATCGACTTTCTAGTCAATAAAGGCGCGATAAAAGGGAATAAAGTCGTAAATGGTGTGGATATGCCTGTGTGGATTGTAAGTGATATTGAATATTCGAAAGCTTTCATAAGAGGGGTTTTCGATACCGATGGTTGTACTTTCTATGACAGGCATAAATACAGGAATAAAACGTATCAGCATTTAGGCATTGCTTTTACAAACAAATCCGAATTATTACTAGAGAGCATTTTTAAGAAATTAAAATTAATGGGCTATCATCCCACTCTAAGTACAAAATACAGAATAATGCTCAGAAGAGAAAAGGAGATATTTGAGTTTTTTCAGGATATAATACCTTCAAATCCCAGACATTGGGATAAATTGAATGAATTTAAGGAGGAGTACCGAAGTGGTCGTAACGGAACCGTTTCGAAAGCGGTCGTCCGGGCAACCGGACCGTGAGTTCGAATCTCACCTCCTCCGCCAGGTTTGCGCCCGTAGCTTAACGGATTGAGCATGAGATTCCGGATCTTAAGGTTGGAGGTTCGAATCCTCTCGGGCGCGCATGAAAAATCATGACTAGAGAATTTTCGGCGGGTGGAATTGTTTTTAAAGACGGGCAAGTTCTTTTGATTAAGAACGCAGCTTTGCGCGACCCTAAAAAGGCCTATTGGGGGTTTCCTAAAGGACATATTAAGGAAAGAGAGAAGAGCGAAGAGGCTGCAATTAGAGAAATAAAAGAAGAAACGGGAATTGAGGTAGAGATTATAAAAAAGCTGGGGGACTCAAGATATGTTTTTACCAATAAACAAAAGGAGAAAGTTTTTAAGGTGGTGGTATATTTTTTAATGAAGTATGTTTCCGGAGAGACAAAACCCCAGGATTTGGAGGTATTGGAGGTTAAATGGTTTGATCCTGCCCAAGCAATGGAGTTATTATCCTTTAAAAAGGATAAGGACATGCTCGCGTTGTGTTTAAATAACACATCGCTCGCATAACCTTGCCTTTTTGGCTTCGCCAAAAACGTAAGGAGTTTTTGGTTAAAGCTTTGGAGTAATTGTTCTATTGCTCTATTGTTCAATTGCTGAAAAAGTATAGTTTTTATTAACAATGAAACAATCGAACAATGAAACAATAACTAGCTTCGTTTCCCGAGGCGGCTTAAAACTCCAGCACGCTATTGAAAATTTCAAATTGAAAATTTCAAATTTGGTGGTTTTGGATGTCGGTTCCTCAACCGGTGGGTTTGTTGATTGTTTACTTCAAAATGGCGCGTTTAAAGTTTATGCACTCGATACAGCTTATGGAGAGTTGGCCTGGAAGCTAAGAAATGATCCGCGGGTGGTGGTGATGGAGCGGACTAATATTTTGCGTTTGACTAATTTGCCGCCGATTAGTCATCCTGAACGGAGTGAAGGATCTCTGGCGAATGCCAGCCAGAACAAGTCTGGAGATTCTTCGGCCTCACCTCAGAATGACGATACAAAGGTAGATATCGTCACTATTGACGCCGGATGGACGAAATTAGAATTGATTTTGCCGATAGTAAAAAACTTTTTAAAGCCGGACGGGGAGATAGTTGCTCTTTTAAAACCACACTACGAGGCTGAAAAAAGAGACTTGGTTAAAGGAGTACTTAAAGAGGAAAACCTGGAAGAAGTTAAGGAGGCTGTTTTTCGAAAAATTGTAAATTGTAAATTGCAAATTGTAAATTCCACAACGTCTCCCATCCTCGGCGGAGGAGGTAACAGCGAATATCTGCTTCTTCTAAGACCTGTTTAGCTTTTAGTTCTTTTCAGCCAAACAACCCCCAGCCAGATATAAAACAGCGGGTTTAAAATAAAACCGTTTGCCAAAGCCGGGTAGACGATGATCGGGTCTGACGGACTTAAGACGATTAATCTGCCAAAATACAAAACCAGCATTAAGGTGGCAGATAATGCCCCCAAAAGCCCCAAGTTTTTCGGAAAGACTTTTGATTTGGTGATTAACCAGGAAAAGGTACCCAAACCAATGGCTGCTGCGGCAAATGTCAAAAATCCCCTGGGGTCAACCTGGCTTGGAGAATCGCCGACAAACGTTAAATCCGAAGGAGGGTTAATGGTATTGGCCAAATCATAGCCTCCATGGATGGCTGCGCCAAAAGCCCCGGCCAAGGCAAACAGCATCGCCCAGAAGGCCCATTTTTCATCCAACCCTTTGAGGCTATTACAAAGCTCAACAATAACCTTTACAGACAAAAGTCCAGTTAAGGTTAAAAATAACGCGCTTAATAACCCGCCTAATTCCGGATCGCTATGACTTAGGACAATAAAAGATAAAGCATACAAAAAAACTGAAATACCGGTCAGTATTGAATCAACCCCGGCCCATTTTTCAAATGAAAAAATTAATTTAATGAGTATCACCACCCTTCGCTAAAAGCTTCGGAGGGGCAAGTCCCCCTGAGATTAATTTAAGACTTTTCTTTTAGATAATCAATCAGTCCCCGGCGGATGCTGTCAAAAGCAATTTTCTCAAACGGTATTTTATCTTTAGGGTAAAAGTCAGCTTCTTCAACATCATCAGCCGGCCTGATATCGGCCCCGTCTTCTATTTTGGCAGTCAAAACAAAGCCTATGGTTTTAATATTGACGCCCAGGTATAAATACTGATCGGGATAGGATTTAAAATAGCGGATTTCACTTATATCAACACCCAGCTCTTCTTTGGCTTCCCGGACACACGATTCCTCAAGCGATTCTCCCGGTTCGACAAACCCGCCGGCTACATCGAGATAGCCTTTTTTAGGCTCCAGCTTTCTTTTAACCAGCAAAATTTCACCTTTGGAATTTTCGATGATTAAACCGTTGGTCGGGGAGGGGTTGATATAAAAGTTATAGCCGCAATTCGGGCAAACAAGCAGATTGGTTAATTTTCTTTCTGATTTACTGCCGCATTTAGGACAAAAATTATATTCCATAGTTAAACCAAACTCTCCTTCGCAATCTACCTGCGGACCTTGTCCGCCGTAGCTCGCTTCGGCGAGCAAAGGCGGAGAGGGAGGGATTTGAACCCTCGATACCTTGCGGTATACACGCTTTCCAAGCGTGCGCACTAGGCCACTATGCGACCTCTCCAAGTGCTCCATATTATACCCGATTTACCTTGTGATAGAATCAGGTGATGCAAATTGGATTGGTAGCATTGATTGATATTTCATCTTATAACTATGCAAGGAAACTCCAACTTAAACTTTATGAACAAGTTGATGTTATAGAAGAACTTAAACTTGAGCCTCATATTACAATCAAATACGCAATTGAAGTTGATAATTTAGAGAAAATAGAAAAGTATTTTGATGAGCTTGTTGCCCAGACTGAGAAGTTTGAGGTTCAAATCAAAGGAGTCAATTATTTTGAGAATGAGGTGGTATTTTTAGATATTGTTAAAAATAATCTCTTATCTAATTTGCACTTAAAAATTCTTAATGATTTGGCAGCAAAATATTCTATCAAACCTAGTGAGTTCGAAGGGGAAAATTTTAACTTTCACATAACTTTGGCGAAAGATCTGGACTTAGAAAAATTTAAACTAATTAAAGAAGGTTTAAAAACTGAAAATCCTGGCTTTAAAATTAAAATTACACAATTAGCTATGTATTTATTACCTAATCAAAATGCTAATTGGTTTATATATAAAGCAGGTAAATTGAAATAAAGTCAGCAGATTTGTGCGGCTTTAAAAAACTATCTCAAGAGTTTGCCTTCGGTTAATATTTGGAGTAAAATTGGCCCACAAAGTAAGGTTATAGTGATTAGGTGATAGGTTATAGAATTAATCTATTATTTGGACTTAAACCATAACCTAAAACCTGTAACCTATTCCCTAAAAATGGATGATATAGAACTAATTAAATCCAAAATTAATGTTGTTGATTTAATCCAGGAATATTTACCCTTAAAAAAATCCGGAATCAATTTTAAAGCCAATTGCCCGTTCCACCAGGAGCATACGCCTTCTTTTATGGTTTCCCCCGAGCGCCAGATCTGGCGCTGTTTCGGCTGCGGCAAAGGCGGTGATATTTACAAATTCTTAATGGAAAAGGAAGGCTATGAATTTAAAGATGCCCTGGAAGTCTTAGCTCAAAAAGCCGGAGTTACCTTAAAAAAAACCGGTAAGCCCAAAGATAATACCATTGAACGGCTGTATGAGATCAACCAGAAAGCAGCCCAGTTTTATAACTATCTGTTAACAGAAAACAAAGTCGGCAAAAAAGCCCTGGATTATTTGCTAAGCAGGGGATTAACTCCGGCAACTATCAAACAATTTAATATCGGCTATGCGCCTCAAAATTGGGAAACCTTAGTAAAATTTTTACGGAAAAGGAGTTTTAACCAGCAGGAATTAATCGATTCGGGTCTGGCGGTGCCTTCCTCCCAAGGGGGTTATGACCGTTTCCGCGGCCGGATTATGTTTCCTCTGGCTGATATAAGAGGCAGGATACTGGGTTTCTCCGGCCGGGTTCTGGGTGATGAACTGCCGAAATATATCAATACCCCCCAAACTAAAATTTTTGATAAAGGCCACTTTTTATTAGGCTTGAATTTAAGCAAGGGGCCGATTAAAGAAAAAGGCGAAGCCATTATAGTTGAAGGCGAAATGGATTTTTTGATGTCCTTTCAGTCAGGTGTCAAAAATGTGGTGGCCTCAAAGGGAACTGCTTTAACCGAAGCCCAGGTTGAAGAACTTAAAAAATATGCTTCAACCATACTTCTATGTTTTGATACCGATTTTGCCGGTGATGCCGCCTCAAGAAGAGGGATCGAGATTGCCGATAAAGCCCTTCTTAATATTAAAGTGATTGATTTTGCCGGAGTCAAAGATCCGGCCGAACTGATCAAATCGGATTCTGCCAAGTGGGAAAAAGCGGTTTCCGAAGCGGTCCCGATTTATGATTACTACCTTAAATCGGTTGAAAGTAGATTTAATCCCAAACAGGCGGCCGGCAAGCGGGAAATATTTACCGAACTTCTGCCGGTCTGGTCAAAAATTTCCGACCCGATCACCCGTGAGCACTATATTGAAAAACTGGCCGCTTTCTTACAGGTCAAAGATGATTTTATTAGAAGCGGGTTGGAAAAATATGCCAAGTCACCGGTTTTACCTAAGCAGGCCCAGGCTCTGGAAATCCAAAAAGAAGAAGAGCCAAAGATAAAACCCTCATTTGACCGGAGGGAAATGCTGGAGCAGTATTTAATAGCCCTGCTACTCAGGCAACCTTTCGACTCAATATATATCCCTAATTTTCCGGAGACCTTATTTACCCAGGAAGAGCTAAAGCAGGTATATGTTTTACTCGTTTTATTTTTGGATTCAATATCTTTTAAATCTCAGGAATTTAAGATTTCCCAATTTATAAAGAATTTGCCTCCCGAATATATTGACCTGGTGGACAGGCTATATTTACTGGAAATTGATGAAAAACTTATGGATAAATTTACCTGGCAAAAAGAAGTGGACCTGGTGATCGGGTTACTGAAAAAAATGCTTATCAAAACTTCTTTGGAGAAATTAAGCCTGCAAATCAAGAACGCCCAGGAATTCGGCAAGATGGAGAATCTGGAAGTATTAAACCGCCGGTTCCGTGATTTATCGGTTAAGCTTAAAAATTTGTAAATTGTCGAATAGCTACATTGCAAAGTTGTTGAAAAACTCATCCCTTGTTCCGGGCTCAGCTATAATCGCTGCTCTCTTGTAAACATTAAGTTTATAGGGTAGAATACTAGAGTTAACTTCTTAAAGAAGTAGACAAGGCTGCGCGAACTTGGGGACGACAGCTCTTGCCAAGGCTCTCTTTTCTTATCTCCAAATAATTAATAACCAAGATACAAGAAACAAGTTACAAACAATAATTAATAATCAAATATAAATAGCCAAAAGATTTGAATATTGCTGATTGGAATTTGTTTGTTTCTTGCATCTTGTTTATTGAAATTTACGACTGAAAGGAGTCAACTTGGCTAAACGACAATCTAAAGCAGTAGTTCTTGACGATAAAAAACTGGTTAAGCTCGGTAAAGAGCGCGGGTTTGTAACACAGGAGGAAATTCTCCAGGTTTTTCCTAAGCCTGAAGAGGTGCTTGAGGAACTGGACAACTTTTACCTGAAGTTAATTGAATCTAATATCGACGTGTTTGAAACAACCGCCGAAGATCCCGATGAGGGAAAATCTGTTACTGATTTGGAGCGTGAACTTGAAGTTTTGGCTGCTTTAGACGAAGGCTCGGTAACAGATCCCGTCAGGCAGTATTTACGGGATATCGGCAAGGTCGCTCTTCTTACCGCCCCTCAGGAAATCGAACTGGCGAAAGCGGTTGAAGAAGGTAAATTATCTGCTAAACATAGATTGATCTCCGCTAATTTAAGACTTGTTGTTTCTATTGCTAAAAAATATGTCGGCCGCGGAATGAGTCTGTTGGATTTAATCGAGGAGGGGAATATCGGTTTAATGCGGGCAGTTGAGAAATATGACTGGAGACGCGGTTATAAGTTCTCAACATATGCTACCTGGTGGATTAGGCAGGCAATTACCCGCGCCATTGCAGATCAGGCAAGAACGATCCGTATTCCGGTTCACATGGTTGAAACCATCAACCGCTTTAACCGAACCCAAAGACGGATGATGCAAGAACTCGGTCGTGAGCCTACCCCCGAAGAGGTGGCTGAAGCTTTGGGTATTGAGCCTTCTAAGGCTAGGGAAATTGTCAAAGTTTCCCAGGAACCGACATCTCTTGCCACACCTGTAGGTGACGAGGATGATTCCCAGTTAGGCGACTTTATTGAAGCTCCCGGCTTAAAGCCTGACGAGCAGGCCACCCGCGAACTATTAAAAGATCACCTGGATGAAGTTTTAGATACACTTTCTCCGAGAGAAAAAAGAGTTCTGCAGTTAAGGTTTGGGCTGGAAGACGGAAAACAGCGGACTTTAGAGGAAGTCGGACGGGAATTTGGAGTTACCCGCGAGCGCATCCGCCAAATTGAAGCTAAAGCTGTTAGGAAACTTAAACACCCAACAAGAGCTAAAAAGTTAAGAGACTATTTAGAGTAACTTCCCTAGAACAAGTTTTTCTCAACATATACCCTGCACATTCCGCAGCCATTTTCAGAATGAAAAACCGCCAGCCTTAGCATATGGATTCCGCCCGGGTGGATACTGAATTCGATTAAACGTTTGAATTTTCTATGTTTGGTAAAAAAACTTCGTATCCTAATCCAGCGAAAAGATTTTTTCTTTTTTAAAGGTTTTTGAGTGAATAGAATTGAGCCTTGGGTGTTTTGGTTTTTAGTCTGGTCTTTTTGTTTATCTATTTTGGCTTCATTGTGACCAGTATAATCAAGAGTCGGTAAGGCGGGGTGTTCTTTCTCCATAAAGTAAGCGGTTTTCCTCCAAGTATTTCAAGTTTCTCAAAGTATCAGAAAAAAGGGCTTTTCTTACTTTAATACAATTTCTTATATTCAGTCAAGGCAAGTAGTAAAGGCTTCAAAAGAAGCTAGATTTTAATAAGTATTGATGCTAAAATTCCGCGTACAGCCTAATGAACTTCGCAACTCGATAGGATAAAGTAATCTGCTTTTCTATTTTGGAGATTTGGGCTAGCACATTAAAATTTAATTTTCAATTTTAAATTGTCAATTGTAAATTAATAATATTCCCCTGTAGCTCAACGGTAGAGCAGTTCGCTGTTAACGAAAAGGTTCCTAGTTCGAATCTAGGCGGGGGAGCCTGATTGTACTAACTGTAACCTTTTCAGCATCAAGTAGTTTTTGAAACAATGGTGAATAGGTTACATGTTGGATTTTTTTATCGAAAACCTCAATTCTGTCGAAGAATATAGATAAATAGTGTTTCTTGGCTTCAAATACGGCCTTCTGGTATGTTTCGTATAGGTTGGTATCCAGATCAAGGATTTCAGCCGCAAGATCCACATCAAATCCCCGTTGGTTTTCGATATTGGCCATGTCATTCTCATATCCTTGAATTTCGATATTTATCTCCATGTGCTTCCTCTTAAACATTTCCTTCTCTATTGTCTGATCCAATAGACTATCTTCCAAAACGTTACGTTTAGATTCCAGAGCCTTCACTTTGTTTCTGAGGTTATGTAGTTCCTGATTACGGTTTTCTCTTGTTTGTTGGATCAATTCTTTAGCCTTCTCATGTATCTTTTGTTTGAATTCATCGGAGAACTTGATATTTTTGAGTTCATCCGCTACTTGCCTTTCCAACTCCTCTAGGGGAATGTACTCTCTGCAACCTTTGGGATATGCACCATGATAATAGGCCATTTTCTTTTTATGGTTATAGCTGCAGTACATTCGGGAACCGCAATCATGGCAGTAAGCTACACCCGTTAAGAGCCATTTATACTTCCTGCGACGGCACGCATTATGGTTGTTCTTTTCAATTACCTTTTGACACAGATCAAATATAGTCTTAGTGGTTAGGGGTTTGTAGTTACCATCAAAATACTCGCCTTTATACTTAAATTTACCAATGTAGAAGGTGTTTTTTAGTATTGTGTAGAGTGTGCTTCGTGCTACTTTATTGCCATATTTGGAACGAAATCCTCGTTCATAGAGTAAGTCTCTTAATGCATCAACACTGTATTTATCGGTACTAAAAAGTCTGTAGAGTTCTGTTATATATTTACCCCGTTCAGGATCAATCTTAATAATCCTGTTTGGTTTTTCTTTCGTTCCTATATTTACATTGACGTACCCAACAATGGCAGGGCCTGGCCAGTTTCCCTCTCGACATTTTTTCTCTAGTGTCTTCTTAACCTTTCTCCCAGTTAGCCGACTATAAAAGGCATTAGTCCCTGCCAATATCGTTTCAAAGAATTGGCCTTCCGCAGAATCATTTATCATCGGCTGATTGATAGCAATCAGTTGAGTATTTCCCTTTCTTAGTTCGCTTTTAATGAAG
>Ga0209542_10002331_pt1 | contig 42668 bp, 48 predicted proteins | sample RifCSPhighO2_01_FD_184028 | JGI IMG/M metagenome (GOLD analysis project Ga0209542, IMG submission 184028) | Soil microbial communities from Rifle, Colorado - Rifle CSP2_plank highO2_0.1 (SPAdes) (version 2) | ecosystem: Environmental > Terrestrial > Deep subsurface > Rock core/Sediment ... | reverse complement strand
CAGCGTTATAGCCTATATTGAAAACCAAGAAGCACATCATGGCATTGTCGCTTGAACATATGGAAGCCTCACCCTTTAGGGTGGGGAGGAGGTCACATTATTTAACTTTTGAGTTTGTAGAAAAATTCCCCTCCTCTTGATATCCGCTTCAAAAGCTTTAAATATTTCTGTTAGTCTTTAATCTTCGACGAAAAGAGACTTGTCCATTCCAGACTTTATGTGAAGAGAACGGATAAGGCTGCACAATTAAAAAAAGAAATTAAATGATAATCTAAGCTTCTGCATCAAGATACACCTTGACATCGGCTTTTGACAGCAACTCAGCAACATATTCAGATAATGCCTGCTTTCTTTTCTGAGACAGCAATGCCTCTTCAATCTGGTCTCTCACTTCATCAAAATTTAATTTTCTCGCTTCTTCTTTTGCAGTAAGCTGGATTATGTGATACCCATATTGTGTCTGGATTGGTTCGGAGGTATAATCTCCAACTTCAGCAAGAGCAAAAGCAGCAGTCTCAAACTCCGGAACCATCATGCCCTTGCCAATAAAACCGAGGTCTCCACCACTGGCTGCACTGCCATCTATGGAATATTTCTGGGTAAGCTGTGAGAAGTTCTCTCCTACATCCAGGGCGTCTATGATCTCTTCAGCAAAACTTAGATTACTTACCAGGATATGGCTTGCCCGTATTTGGTCCTCAACCCTGAACGAATCAATATTTTGGTTGTAGTATTCAAGGGCTTCCTCAGACCACAGTGTGACTTTGCTATACACGGTCTGATTAACAAATCCGGAAATGACACCCTGTTCTGCGTTGAACTGGATGAAATATTCATAATCAAAGCTTTCATTCTCGAACCTTTTTTTGAATGTATCCACATCGCTGCCAGTAGCAGTGATCAGGCTTTCGAAATAGCCTTTTGTTTGAGCGGTGTTCACTTGCTGGCCTGCATTTAAGGCCTCTTCCAGCACCAATTCACGTATGATAGTCTGATTCAAAAGATCTTTCTTGGAGACGGACGCAGCATAGGATTTTGGGACACCCTGCTGAAATAACACAAAATCAATATTACGGTTGAGTTCAGAGTCAGTTATAGTATGCCCATTTACCTCGGCAACCACGGGTGAGGCTTGTCGAGCAAAATCTAAACCGTTCGTTGCAAGAATGAGGAGAATGATTGCAATAATGCCTCCCCCCATCAACAGATGTTTTTTCTGAAGTGTTATATCTCCAGCATCGTCTTTCTTCTGTTCTTTTTTTCCTTCCATCATAAAACCCCCTGTTTACCGGAAAGACTGACTAATACTTTAAAAAACTTATGGATGATGCAACACGATTATCGCTTGATTTACTCATGGATCACGGCAGTTAAGAATATCTGCCTTATTATATAACCTTATTTTGAATCAGATACGGCAAAATCTTGTTTTTTATTGCAGGAGAAAGTATCGAAGTGTCATCTTTTTGCCCAAACCATCTGAACTCAACAATCTCTGACAGAGCCTGGACATCTCCCACAAGTTTTCCAGAATATAATTTTATCCTTACTGTCGTGTCAGTTCCCACCGCCTTATCTTCAAAATAGCCGATACATGAGATTTCATCAACCTTGCACCCATGTTCTTCCTTAATCTCCCTTTTGATACAGTCTATATCGCTTTCATTAGGCAGTGGCTTGCCGCCTGGCATTAGAAAAAGCGGCGCTGATTTCTTTTTGTTTATGAGAAACTTTTTGTCTTGTATAGCCAGTAACCCAATCTTGTAAATCATGCGACTCCCCTGTCAAAATTTCCCTGGGTTGTCCCTTTTTTTAACATCGAAATGTCCTGTTGCTTCTCCTCAATAATATTCTGGTACGCAGTAATTAAAGTGCTCGTATCCTTGGATAAGTCAAGGAGGAAATAACGGATCCCACCCTGCAGCAATTCCCGGACACCTTCAAAAGTGGCGATCGGCCTGGAATAGAGCATCTCAGTGTTCTTGCCGACAAGCTCTTAAAGATGAGAATAGCCTTTCTCATCTTTAAGATCAGGATAGTTAAACCTGCCTTTGAAATGCATAACCGGGATTTGCCCATGTGCATAATAGATGATGTTCTTATTTTTTAGAGCAAGAACATCTTTGCACGAAAGCTCCGGAGATATTATGGGTAGGATACCTTTATTCAGCAAAGCAGAAATGCTCGCATCATTGAATGTGTTGAGGGAATATTTGCCATGTTTCTCCCCTTTAAAGGGCACGGAAAGCATTCCCCAATTCCCGATGCAGATACCCTCTGGCATAAGTTCATGGATTACATGCCCTGCTCTGATGACCTCTGCGTCACTCATTACAACAGGGGTATCCAGGAAAAATTTTGTGCCTATGCATAATTTCCGGGCCATCTTCACGTCAGGCGCAAATATATCATAGTATACAGCATACGGACCGAGTGCAGATGCTTCTTCAACCTGATCTAATGAATACACCTTGACAATCAACTTAGGTTCTCCATGGCATTCAATGCTCTCAAACTGTATTTCTTCTAGCTTAGATTGCCTCTGAGGGTTTATATGCTGTATGACTGCTTCATCGAGAGACAATCGCATCTGGTTGATTTCGCTGAATGGCATGAATGCTGCTGGATCAACCGAGAAAGACAGGAGCTTCCATTGTATCCCCACCTTTTTTGATTTTGCGAGGTAATTGAGCAGATCCTCCTTGGTGAATGGATTATTTTTTGCTTTTTCCAGATTGCATTTGGATGAAACAGATATATTTCCGCACCGCAATACAAGCGGCTTTCCCATCTCCCCTTCAGCTATAACCTCATATTCAGCAAGTGGAACGTCGAATGTTTGCTTCTCATGCTTCCGAGAGGTAATAAATACGGATGCACCTTCCCTGAAATGCCGTGATGGTATGCTAATCAAGCTCCCCCTCGGTGCATAATCATTTAAAACGCCATTAACCTGCATCTTGCTTACTACAAATCCTTCCATGCGGTTGCTGCCCTGATTCCAGAATCCGACACCATCTCCCTTCTTAAGAAGCTCGTAAATGCGGAGCTTGCCGTTTAGTACCTTTCCTAATAAAATTCCCCTATTCATGGGCATATCAGATCCTATGACTGATTTATTATTTGCAAAAAAGCCAGAGGTAAAATCCCGGTTGAAGTTAATTTTGACTCTATCTAGGTCTGCCTGGTTTGCCTTGGAAGCAGAAGGCAGGCTGTCAATCTGCTTTCGGTATAGCTTTGTGGCTGCAGCAACATACTCCGCACTCTTCATTCTGCCCTCTATTTTTACCGCATCTACACCAATCTCGGCTATCTTATCGACCCAGTTCGCCAGCATAAGGTCTTTAGGGCTGATCAGGTATCCTGCGTTGTTATACTGCTTCCGGCAGCTGCTGGCGCAAATCCCCCTATTGCCGCTTCGTTTCCCGATGAACGAAGAGATAAGGCATTGGCCTGAATATGAGATGCACAGATGGCCATGCACAAAAATCTCTAGTTTTACCTTAGTCCTGTTTCGTATCTCCCTAATATCATCCAGAGTTAATTCCCGTGCCAGCACAACCTGGTCTAAATCCCGGAATGCGTTGATACCATGGTAATTCATGAGGCTTGCCTGCGTAGATGCATGTATCCGGAGCCCTGGAAAGAACTTTCTGATGTAGGGAACGAAAAAGAGCTCCTGGATGATTACTGCATCTATTCCTGCAAGATATGCATCCTCCAAAGTCTTAAACCAATTCCCAATTTCCCTGTTATAAACCAGAGTATTCAAAGCAAAGTAGACCTTTACCTTGTTGTTGTGGGCAAGAGCTATTACTTCTTTTATCTGGTCTTTAGTGAAGTTACCGGCTAGCTTCCGGGCATTGAACAGATGTCCTGATAAGTAGATTGCATCAGCCCCCGAGCAGATTGCCGCCTTGGTTGATTCAAGGTCTCCTGCAGGAGCATTGAGTTCAATTTGGTGCATACCCTAGGAAGAAATATTCATATATTTAAGTCTACGCATTCTTAATGGTTGCCCAGAAATAATCTTTTTTCGGCAATTTGTCAGTACAATGATTGGAAATTTTTCAGAAATCAGGTAAATCCGTTCTTTTTTATATACGTGATCAGATCGTCTGAGACGCATATCTTTCCCTGCTCCACCATATAGCGGAATGGCAGTATGATTGATTCTCCCTTATCAATCTCTATTTCGATCTCATCCACAAAATCAAGTTTCTGGAAAGGTGTGCCCCCCGTTATCCGATAAGCTGCCAGGACCGCATTGTCAGTCGGCATCTGTTTGTCCCCTAAATTTCTGGTTTGGAGCCCAAGCGATCCAAGCTCCTTCATTGTCCTGTTCTGGGGAGGATTATCGCCTAAAATGCCGCCAAAGACAAGGACATCAAACGTATCTGCAGGGGAAAGTTTTTTTCCTGCTCCCGCATCCATCAGGCATATTCTTTTTCCTTTCAGCTCTGTCTTGATCAACTCTGACAGTCGCTCTGCATACACTTTACCAAAAGAAGATAATTTTGATCTTTCATGCTTCTCTCGCACATTGGTGAAAATCAGATTATTTTTTCCCACCATTTTTGATAGGTGTTTATATTCGATAAGGCTCCACGGAAAAAGTTTCGGATCCAGGTGTTCGATGAGGTATTTCACAGTGCCAGCTCCACCATGGTTTCTATATGGGGCGTCTGCGGGAAAAGATCAAACAGGGCAACGCTTTTCATTTTGTATTCTTTGAATTTTGTCAGGTCCTTCTTCAGCTGAACTATGTTGCACGAGATATATATAATAACTTTTGGCTTTACTTCTTTTAACGCTTGGATTACTTTCTGGTCCATGCCAGAACGGGGGGGGTCTAGTATCACGATTGAACCATGTTGCATCTTTTTTATCTGGCGTGCGTCAGCTTCTATTACACTTCCATTGGAAATATGCTTTATATTGAGGAACGCTGCCTTCACACTCAGGGGAGCATTCTCAACAATTATTACACTTTTGAAAAGATCCGCATTCAAAATGCCAAAGCATCCGACTCCCCCATAGACATCAAGCAGGCATGGCTGTGGCGCATACTTCTTGAGGATGGTATGGCAGTGTTGGTGCATCATTGTGGCAACTTCTGAATTGTTCTGGAAAAAGGATTGGCTATGGTAATAAAATGGAATGCCATTAAACTCTTCTAGCAGGTAAGGGCTTCCCTTTAAGACAACATAATCATCAGATATGCTTTCAGAACCATATGCGATCAGCACATTGTCTGCTGTTGATATCTTGGCAAAATCCTGTATGATGGACATCGCCGAAGCATCTTTGCATACAAAAGAGATACTACAGGTCTTCGTTGCCCGTATGACTACAAACCGCATTGAATCAGGGAAATTATCTTTAAAAAAATTCCTTGCTTCCTGCAATAGATCATTGATCCTTTTATCTGAAATCACGCATTCATCAGTCTGCACAAAGCCATTAATCCCCCTTAGCCCAAGCTGGCCCTTGCTGACTATGAAGTCCATGCGGTTACGATAATAGTATTCATGGCCTGCATATACCTTGATATCCTTGGAGCCGGTAGCATGCTCCACTCTGTTGCGCTTGTTCTCAAGCTGAAGTGAGTAGGGTATATGCTGTGCAGTGCACCCATTGCATTTTTTAAAATATTTACACAATGGCTTAATTATCATAGAATCTAGTTTTCCGGTACTAATTTAAATATGTTCCGTGTGTAATGCCCTATCGAAAAGGTTGCCATCCTATGTGAAGTGCCTCAGATAACAATACCAACTGACAATGGGGAGGCTCCAGTCGGGAAATGTCAGTATTTGTCTGGAAGATACAAGCACTGAGCCTGATGGCAACCTGCGAAGCACTTTTCAATGTCACCTTATACAGAGTAGCATTTTAGCTATTATGCAACAATTTCATATATAAAAAGAAAAAATTATTGATTAAGCACAAGAGCCTTCTTCGTACCAGCTGGTGTTCCTATCTTCACAAGCAAAACACCCATTGATATAGGTCATATTTCTATTGTTGCACACTGGTTGGCTTTCATTACTGCAATCATTAGGTCTGGGTCTTGGGCAGTGAGTTTTTTCAATCGATACATTTCCCGATGTGAAATTTGAAGCGATTGCAGTACACTCCTGCTTACATGATAACGAATCCTCAATTGCCGCTTTCTTGCAATTCAATTTATCATCCTGGCAAGTTCTGGTGCAATTTCTGTAATCAGCATAGGATTCCTGTCTGTCAATGCCTTTCGCAGCAGAACAATTTCTTCTGCATTCCTGAATAAGATTATTTTTTTCCTGTTTGGTTAAATTTGAGGATAGATTAAGTTCACAGCCTGCTGTACAGCTATTAAAGGTATCCCGGTTGATTTGAGATAGATTCTTCCAATCTCCTCTGCATTCATTTCTGCATTCAAATGAGACATCATTGCATGCTCTCATATCGAGCATCTTGTTTGTTGAGCAGTTTTTCTTGCATTCATTAAATATTTCTCTTTGTTCAGGGCTCAAACCATTTAAGGCTACTACAATTACAGATGCTAATGCTAATCCTAAGATGACCAATGATAGTTTTTTATTCATATAGATTCCCCCAAAGTTATGACTGGGAAGTGTAGAATCTTTATAAACATTCTCGAGTTTGGATATGTATATCAGACGAGAAATATTTTTAGTCACGTTTTAACGACAAACATCAGTTATTCTTTCATCTGCTTATTGTATCTCCACTGCCCGAACAATACCCAATACAATGCAAATAAACCAATAACTAAAAGTATGAGGAGGAGACCATTACTTGCCATTTTTCAATGCATCAACCAACTGCTTCATCTGATTCTTGGTGCCGATAGTTATCCTGATATAGCCATCCAGCATGGGATCAGAGCTTCGGTCCCTGACCAAAACCGCCTTCTCCCGCAGCAGAGCAACCACCTCCTTAGTTTTGCTGCCAAACTTTGCCAGAAAGAAATTTGCATCTGATGGTACAGTCTTAATTTTCATTTTTTTGAATTCTTCCAGCACATATCGCTTTCCATTCTCTATCTCTTTAGTATACCAGGTGATGTAATCCTTATCTCCCAATGCTGCAATGCCTGCAGCAACAGCAGCGCAGTTGACGCTATAAGGAGAAAGCGCCTTTCCGATAGATGCTATGTTTGCGCTATTTGACACTACATACCCTAACCGCAAGCCGCCCATGCCAAAAGCCTTGGAGAATGTTTGAGTGACGATCAGGTTATCATAGGTATCAATGAGATCCAAGCAGCTGTTGCCGCTGAATTGGTTGTAAGCCTCATCAATCATCACGATGCTATTCCGCGCTTTCTCAAGGATGGCAATAATGTCTTTCCGTGTAATAGATGTTCCGGTGGGATTGTTTGGATTGCACAATATCACCAACTTCGTCTTAGGTGAGATCTTTTTCAAGACTTTCTGAGTAGGGAAAGAAAATGATTGGGTGTATAACACCTCAATAATCTTGGCAGCCGCAACCTGTGCGTAGAACTTGAACATCGCAAAGGTAGGCATCGGAATAATGACCTCATCCCCTTTGCCCACATAGGTCTGCATTATGACTGAGATAGCTTCATCAGTTGCATTGGTAGTCAAAACCTGTTCAACCGGCTTACCAAGATATCCAGCCAGGGTAGCACGTAATTTAGAATATTCTGGATATGATGCAATATCCTCATCCCTGAGATTTCTCAAAGCTTCCAGAACTTTTGGGCTTGGTCCTACCGTATTCTCATTGAAATCAAGCCTCAGCAGGCCTTTCCTGCCGCTTGTAGGCGGCTTGTATTCGTCCATCTCGGTAACATTCTTCTTTGGTTCTATCATCTTGATTCTACAGACCTCGCGTGGGCTTCGAGCCCTTCAGCTCGTGCGATAACACAGATAGTTTTCTTCAATCCAGCCAATCCTCCCTTAGTGAGTTTCTGCACAGAGGGCATCTTGACAAAATCAAGAACCGATAATCCAGCTCTATAACGAGCTGCTCCTAAGGTGGGAAGCACATGGCTCGGTCCTGCTGCATAGTCTCCTGCTGCCTCACAGCTGTATCTCCCTACAAAGATGGCACCGGCATTCTTTACTTTGCTCAGATATCTCTCTTCCATCAGTTCAAGATGCTCGGGAGCTCTTTCATTTATGAAATCAAAGGCTTCGTCAACATTCTGCGCAATAACGATAGCGCTATTTTTCCGTATAGATTCAGCCGCAATATCCTTGGTAGGTAGTTTCCTAAGTTGTTTCTGCAATTCGGCTTCAACAGAAGAAGCTAGTTTTCTGTTGGTCGTTACTAAAATTGCTGATGCCATTCTATCGTGTTCAGCTTGTGCCAGCATATCAGCTGCAATCATTGCCGGATCCCCCCTCCCTGCAAATATCATGATTTCAGTTGGTCCTGCAATGAAATCCACACCAACATCTCCATATACTAATTTTTTTGCTGCGGTAACATATATGTTGCCTGGACCAACAATTTTATCCACCTTAGGTATGGTCTGTGTCCCATACGCCATTGCAGCAATAGCCTGAGCTCCGCCAACTTTGTAGATTGCTGATGCTCCGGCGATATCAGCTGCAACGAGAATTGCGTAGTTGCCTGGCTTAGGAGGGCTGCAGAGGACGATCTCTCTGACTCCTGCAACTTTGGCCGGAATGACTGTCATCAGGACAGTAGAAGGTAATGGATATGCTCCGGCAGGCACATAACAGCCGACCCTATCCAGCGGAATGACCTGCTGTCCAACCGTAACCCCTTTCCGGATTGTGGTCATCCATGATTTAGGCATTTGCTTTTGCGCATAACTTCGGATATTCTTTGCAGCATCTAAGAGAGCCCGTACCACCTTAGCATCAGTCTTGGCATACGCTTCCTTGATCTCCTTCGGCGAGACTTTCATAGTATTTTTTGATAGGTTAAAACCATCATACAATTTAGTGTACTTGATCACTGCCGAATCGCCAAAGGTCTTTACTTCAGAAACAACCGGTTTTATCCTTACGAGTATGTCGTTGAGGGCAATGCCTTTGTTTTTAACAGAAAAATCTTTGCAGGTTGTTATCATGGTATTACCTTGTTAAGGGGATATTCAACAATACCAGAAGCTCCTGCATCCTTGAGCTGAGGAATCAAGTCTCTCACAACCTTCTCATCTATAATAGTGTTCACATCAACCCAGCTCGGATCAGAAAGCTCGGAAATGGTTGGCTTCTGCAGGGCAGGAAGTGCCTTAAGGACTTTATCAAGATCCTTCTTCCGCACATTCATCATAAGGCCGACTTTTTCTTCTGCATTGATAGCTCCTTGCAACAGCATGGCAATATTTTTTATTTTCTTCTGCTTTGCAGCATCCTTCCATGACCCCTTGTTTGCGATGAGCCTGGTAGTTGATTCCAACAGTGTATCGATTATCTTCAGATTATTGGCACGCAAACTTGAGCCGGTTTCAGTGATCTCCACAATAGCGTCAGCAAGTGTCGGAGGCTTTACTTCAGTGGCTCCCCATGAGAATTCAACCTTTGCATCCACCTTATTCTTTTTCAAATACTTCTTGGTCAGGTTGACTGCCTCAGTCGCTATCCGTTTTCCCTGCAGATCCTTCACTGACCGAATGTTGCTGTTTTCAGGCGCAGCTAAAACCCACTTCACCTTCCCTAAACCCCTTTTAGCGTACACCAGATCTGCAACTTCAATGACATCAGAGCTGTTTTCCTCAATCCAGTCCTTGCCTGTTAGTCCACAATCAAGGACTCCTTCTTCAACATATCGGGACATTTCCTGGGCCCTGATGAGCATGCATGCTATCTGAGGATCATCTATCTCAGGAAAATAGCTTCGTCCATTGATGTCTATGCTGAATCCTGCTTTCTTGAACAGCTTGACCGTACTATCCTGTAAACTGCCCTTGGGTATGCCTAGTTTTATCATTTGTACACCTTCTGCGGATCAAATACCTTTCTGCCCACAATCTTTATATTTTTTCCATCCACTTTCCTAAAAAAGCATGACTGGAATCCTTCATGGCATGCTGCGCCGCCTACTTGTTCAATTTTTATCAGTACTGCATCCTCATCACAATCGATGTATATCTCTTTTACTTTTTGGACATTTCCCGAGGTCTCTCCTTTTAGCCAGAGCTTGTTCCTCGACCTGCTGTAATACCACACCTTGCCAGTTTCCAATGTCTTTTTCCAGGCTTCCTCATTCATATAAGCAAGCATGAGTACCTTCCCAGTCTTATAATCCTGAGCTATTGCAGGTATTAACCCGTTCTTGAAGTTCATTTTAACCACTGAGTCAGGCTGGTATATAACTTTTTTGTACCGCAATAATGCGGGTATATGTGTATTGCAACCAATCAAAGCAGCAAAAGAAAGCTAAACCATACCCTTCTGAGACAGAGGCACTTAAAATTTTTTCCTTACCAAAACCTTTATAAACCAAATACAAATTCTGCAAAGGTAATGGTAGAGGATAAGACTAAGATAAAGAAAAAGAAGTGGGTAGATATAATTGCGCCTAAGGCGTTCAATAATGCTTCTGTAGGACAGGTTACGGTTGAGGAATCCGGGACAGTTGTTGGAAGGACCGTAACTGCCAATTTGATGAGCCTGACCGGAGATTTTAAGCGGCAGAACACAGAAATAATCCTTAAGATTACCAGTCTTGCCGACGGAAAAGCTATAACCGAATTTCAGGGTTATAAGGTTGTGCCGTCTTCCATGAGGCGATTGGTGAGGAGGGGCAAAGAGAAGATCGAAAGCACCTTTTCTGTAGTATCTTTGGAAGGCCAAACCCTCATCATTAAGCTGTTTATCATCACCCGTTTTGCTACCAAACGATCTGTATTAGCATCATTGCGAAAAACAACTGAGCTAGCTCTCAGAAGAGAGGTTGCAAAATGTTCATTGGAGAAGCTAATCGAAGAGCTGCTTTCACGCAACCTCCAGAAGACGCTTTCCAAGGAAATTACCAAGATATATCCCTGCAAGATTCTTGAAATCAAGGAGCTTAGGGTGAAAGGCGCAGCAGCACCCGTAAAAGAAAGTATTTAATACTTAAATAATAATTTTAAAAAGAATGTTAATGGTTATTTTCTTATCAGAGGTGGAAAAATGACACATGAAGTACCTAAGTTGCCATATGCATATAATGCCTTAGAGCCATACATAGATGAGAAAACCATGATGATACATCATGATAAGCACCATGCTGCCTATGTGGCTAAACTTAATGCAGCGCTGGAAAAGCACTCAAATCTCCAGAACAGGCCAGCAGAAGACCTGCTTAAGGATCTTTCTGCAATACCTGAAGATATCAGGACCGCTATAAAGAATCATGGCGGCGGCCATGCGAACCATTCGTTTTTCTGGGCTTTGCTGAAGAAGGATGTGAAGTGCAGCGGTGAGATTGAAAAAGCCATAACTAAGACATTTGGCGGTTTTGATAAGTTCAAGGAGCAGTTTTCAGCTGCTGCAGCAAACCAGTTCGGCTCTGGCTGGGCATGGCTTGTTGCCAATAAGGGAAAGCTTGAAATAATTTCCACACCAAACCAAGACTCGCCATTGAGTCAGGGAAAAACGCCTATTGTAGGCATTGATGTATGGGAGCATGCGTACTATCTGAAATATCAGAACAGAAGGCCCGAGTACATCGAAGCATTCTTCAACGTAATCAATTGGGATAAGGTCAATGAGAACCTGAAGAAAGCAAAATAAGCATCTTTTTCTTTTTTTTGCAAAATTTTTTTCGCTTACGTAAAATCCTTTCTTGCATTAGCAATAAGAGGCTCTGTAGAAAATATAGGTTAGCAGCCTTAAGTCAAACCTAATCCAATCAAATAGCGAACTGACAAGAGGGATGGCTCCTTCGGAGAATGTCAGTTATGGTACTTCAGAATGAGGGGTTTGAAGCTGCTAACCCGAATGATAATGAGACTTTCTACAGAGCCGCAATAAGAATAAAATTTAAATACTGGAGCTAATTTTCCATCAGTTGAAAAACACGTTATGGAACCTAAAAAATTCTTGTTTATTTCTTGGGATGGATTAATAGGCGACATAGCTTGGCAGATCGCTAAGGAAGGCCATGCAGTCAAATATTATATAAAGAGTGCTGAGGAAAAAGATGTGGCTGACGGTTTTGTACCAAAAGTTGATTCTTGGGAGCCTGAAGTTGACTGGGCAGATGTCATTGTCTTTGATGATGTGCTTGGTCAGGGCAAGATAGCAGCAGAGCTCAGAAAAAAAGGCAAAAAAGTGATTGGAGGGACTCCCTACACCGATAAGCTCGAGGATGACCGTGCTTTCGGCCAGGAAGAGCTGAAAAAAGTGGGAATTTCTATCATCCCCTATTCTGATTTCACTTCTTTTGATGAGGCTATAGAATTCGTCGAGAAGAATCCTGGTAGGTATGTCATCAAGCCATCAGGCCAGGCGCAGAACCTTAAGGGCCTGTTGTTTGTCGGAGAAGATGAGGTAGGCAAGGACGTGCTCCAGGTATTGCATGACTACCAGAAAGCATGGGCAAAAAAAATTCCCCAGTTCCAGCTTCAGAAGAAAATTTCAGGCGTTGAAGTGGCAGTAGGAGCTTTCTTCAACGGCAAAGAGTTCGTGTATCCCATCAATGTAAATTTTGAGCACAAAAAGCTATTTCCCGGAAACTTAGGACCATCAACCGGAGAGATGGGAACTACCATGTATTGGTCAGGTTCCAACAAGATTTTCAGCAACACCCTGAAAAAGTTCGAAGCAAAGCTAGCAGAAGAGGGATATGTGGGCTATATAGACCTCAATTGCATAGTGAACAGCAACGGCATCTATCCGCTTGAGTTCACTGCCCGTTTCGGATATCCAACTATAAGCATACAGCAGGAAGGCATGATAAATGGCATCGGCACTTTCTTCTATGAACTTGCAAATGGAATCGCAACCTCATTAAAAGTCAAGAGCGGATTCCAGATTGGTATACGGATTGTAGTGCCTCCATTTCCGTTTACTGACAAGGAAACATTCAAAGTCAAGTCTAAAGACTCAGTGATATACTTTACGAAACCGACTGATGGGGTGCATATCGAGGACGTCAAGCTGGTCAATGATGAATGGGTGGTTACCGGTACTGCCGGTGTTGTATTGATTGTTTGCGGGACAGGATCAACGATGAAGCAAGCCCAGGCCCATGCTTATAATCGCATCAAGAATATCATCATTCCCCATATGTACTATCGGACGGATATTGGAGACAGATGGTATGAGGATTCTGATAAGCTCCATTCATGGGGTTATTTAAGAGAACTCTAACTAATCTCCGGGATGGCAAACTCATTTTTAGAAGGTCCTATAATGATTTATGAAAAGTCTCATGCAGTTTCTTATGGTACTTTTCTGCCTGTTCAACACTCATAGCTTCTAATTCTTCTCTTGTAGATAGTTTCATGTATATCACCAGTTGATATGGAATGGTGTCCTCCTTATTAGCTTTTGGAACTGAGTGCGGGTGAAAATGGGGTAAAATAGGTTATAATAACTATTTTCAAACAACAGTTTAGTGCAAATATTTTATTAAGAAAAGCCAGAACACATACGCTCCTAACAAGAGAATCGCCAGCTTGATGAGCCAAAATAATAGCCAGAATCTGGTTTGCGGCTTCTTAAGCCACTTGACGAACTTCATTTTTTCTTTTTCTTGATGCGTTTCATCCTGAACGTGTTTTCCCTTTCAACCTCCTGAAGACGCATCTGGATGAATGCCTTGGTATGATCCATACGGGGGATAACCTCAAATTCAAGTGCATTTACCCTCCTTTTTGTCTTTTCGATTTCCCGCAGAAGTTTCCGCATGCTTGCCTCGACTTCCGCTGCCCTGATAATTTTTTCGACGACCTTTTCGTATCCTTCAGCAGCTTCATCAACCGCAGCTGATGTGTATACCCCATATCCCCTCTCTAATCCGGACTTCTGCAGCTGTATCTCGCCGATTGAAGGAACAACAACTCCCATGATATTTTTTCGGCCAACCTCAATTTCAGGTATCTGTGCCACAGCCAGGGCTATTGACTTTATCTTTAGATCAGATTCTATGATGCGCGCCATGTTCATCTTTTCGATTGCCTGCTTGTAATCTTCAGTGATCTCACTGCGAAGATTCTTTACCTTCTTAAGGATCTCAAAAAAGTCAAGGATAAGGCCGTCGCGCTTTTTCTTGAGAAGATTATACCCATCTTTAGCTAGCTTGATGCGCTTCTTAAGCTCCATCAATTCGCTTCGGGTGGGTTTAATATTTTCTGCCATTTGACGAGCTAAGCTAATTTAACAATAATTTCTTTTTCAGTGTACTTGATGAGCTCATGCAGGAGCACTTTTGTAATATTTCTTCTTTAACTCAGGAGACAGCCGACCAAGCTCTTCAGGAGGTATTGACGAGAACAAATTCCACCCTATTTGAAGCGTGTCCAGGATGCCTCTGTCTTCATCCCTTCCCTGGGTGACGAATTTCTCCTCAAATGCTTTTGCAAAATGTAGCAGTCTTTTATCGCGGGTGGATAACGCTTCTTCTCCAACAATTGCCACCAGCCCACGAAGATCCCTGCCTTCTGCATATCCTGCATACAACTGATCGCTGACTGCCTTGTGATCTTCCCTTGTCTTTGTTGCTCCAATGCCTAAGTTCATAAGTCTTGAGAGGCTGGGTAGCACATCAATAGGCGGATAAATGCCATTGCGGTGCAGTTCTCTGGACAAAACTATCTGTCCTTCGGTGATGTATCCGGTGAGATCCGGTATCGGATGGGTTATATCATCACCCATCATCGTAAGGATGGGTATCTGGGTGATTGAACCTTTCTTGCCTTTGATGACGCCTGCCCGTTCATAAATTTGCGCAAGATCAGTGTACATATATCCTGGGTATCCTCTTCTTCCAGGAACTTCCTCTCTTGCAGCGCCAATTTCTCGGAGACTTTCACAATAGTTAGTCATGTCAGTCAAGATAACTAAAACATGGTAGTCTTTCTCAAATGCAAGATATTCTGCTGCAGTTAAGGCCATACGCGGCGTCACGATCCTCTCCACAGCAGGATCATCTGCCAGATTAAGGAACACTATGGCTCTCGACAGAGCTCCTGTCTTTTCGAAGTCCTTGATGAAGTATTGTGCTTCTTCATTGGTAATGCCCATGGCGGCAAATACAACAACGAAGTTTTCTCCTTTTCCCAAGACCCTGGCTTGTCTGGCCATCTGGAGCGCAATCTCGTTATGAGGCAGGCCTGATCCTGAAAATATGGGCAGTTTCTGTCCCCTGACGAGGGTATTGGTAGCATCTATGGTCGAAATTCCTGATTGGATGAAATCAGATGGCGAAGCTCTGGAACAAGGGTTGATGGCAGCACCAATAATGTCCATCCTTTTTTCTGGAATAAGCTCTGCTTTGCCGTCAATGGGTTTTCCTGCCCCATTAAAAATCCTGCCAAGCATGCTTGCAGAAACACCTAACTTCAGCGTGTCTCCCATAAACTTTACTTTGGCATCCTTGCCTATACCTGCTGTTCCTTCAAATATCTGGACAACGACCAAATCTTCTGAAGTATCGAGAACCTGGCCATTCTTGATTTCACCAGAATCAAGCCTGATTTGAACGATGTCTGCATATCCAACAGGTTCAGTCTTCTCAAGAAATATCAAAGGTCCTGCTATCCGCGTGATTGTTTTGTATTCTTTCATGGTGATACCCCTGCAAATTCTTTTTTCATGCTTTCTTCAACACCTTTGAGCAATGTTTCATAATCCTTCTCATATTTGGAGTTTGCAATCTCATTCTTTGCCTTTATGCTGAGTATCTTCTGCACCCTGACGCCTTTTTCCAATGCCTCTTCTCCCAGGCTCTTGAACAGCAGGATTGTTTTCATGATATGCCTAGTTTTAGGGAGCTGGCAGAAACTATCAACTTCATGGAAGGCATTCTGCTGCAGGAAAAATTCCCGTATCAATCTAGCAACTTCAATAGTCAATTGCTGTTTTTCCGGAAGTGCATCAGAACCAACCAGTTGCACAATCTGCAAAAGTTTCTCCTCTTCCTGCAAAATGCTCATGCATTGCCCGATCAGGCCACGATAATCCTTGCCGACTTCTTTTTCGAACCAGGGTGACAGCGTATTCATATACAGGCTGTAGCTCGTAAGCCAATTGATGCTGGGGAAATGCCTCCGCTGAGCAAGCTTAGCATCCAGTGCCCAGAATGTTTTAGTAACTCTCAATGTATTTTGTGTAACAGGTTCAGAAAAATCTCCACCCGGAGGAGAGACAGCTCCTATGATGGTGACAGATCCCTCACCAGCCTTATTGAGGGGAACGACCCTGCCTGCACGCTCATAAAACTGTGCTAATCTTGTAGCCAGGTACGCTGGATAGCCTTCTTCGCCAGGCATCTCTTCAAGACGTGAAGAAATCTCCCTCATCGCTTCAGCCCAGCGGGATGTCGAATCAGCCATCATTGCAACATTATACCCCATATCCCGGTAGTATTCTGCCAAGGTAACTCCAGTATAGACAGACGCTTCACGCGCAGCAACTGGCATGTTGGATGTATTTGCGATAAGTATAGTCCGATTCATGAGCGGTCTTCCACTTCTAGGGTCCTTCAATCCAGGAAACTCAGTCAGCACTTCTGTCATTTCATTTCCTCGCTCGCCACAACCGACATATACGATGACATCTGCATCGCAGAATTTTGCAAGAGTCTGCTGCGTTACGGTTTTTCCTGCGCCGAATGGCCCGGGAATAGCAGCAACACCACCCTTGGCTAATGGAAACAAAGCATCAAATATCCTTTGGCCAGTAATAAGGGGGATTGTGGGATCCAGTTTCTTGGCAACCGGCCTTGGAATTCTGACAGGCCATACCTGTTTGAGAGTCAGCAGCGTGCCATTGTCAAGTTCGCCAATAGAATCATTAATGGTAAAACTTCCAGATGAAATCTTGGAAATGGTTCCCGAAACTCCTGGAGGCACCATTATGCGATGCACAAAACCAGGCGTCTCTGCAACTTCTCCAATCACAGTCCCTCCATGGACTGTATCTCCTTTCTTTGTCAATGCCTTGAATTCCCATTTCTTTGTTTGATTTAGTCCTGGAGCTTCAAGTCCTCTGAATATGTAATCACCCTGTTCCTTCCTGAGAATCTCCAGCGGCCTTTGGATGCCATCATAAATGCTGGTGAGCAGCCCTGGTCCGAGTTCCACAGACAAGGGCTTTCCGGTATTGATCACAGGCTCCCCCGGCTTTATCCCCGAAGTATCCTCATAAACCTGGATTATGACATTCTCGCCATCTATCTGGATCACTTCACCCATTAGATTTTCTTTTCCGACCCTCATGACGTCATACATGTTGGCTTTTATGCCCCGCGCTATGACCACCGGTCCTGCTATCCGATATAATGTTCCATTTTCCATTTTGCTCAACCCTTCCATAAGTCAACACCTATAGATTTCATTATCAATTTCCGGATGTCTTCGCCGGATGCTTCTGTTGAAAGCGTGATAAAGACCGGACTTACGCAATCCTCAATCTCACTTCTATCATGGCTGTCTATGCTTGCTAGCACCTTGTCTTCTGCTATGATCAATCCAATTGAAGCATCTTTCCGCAGCACATGAATGGTATCCAAAACATCATCATGCGCATGCACGGTCTTTCTGATTCCGGCGAGCTGAAAACCGAGCGTAAATGCTTCGCTTCCCAACACAGCTACTTGTTTCAAATGATCACCAATTGCGGTTCAACTTTTTCCATGGCAACTCCCAAATGCTTTGCTTGGACGATTTTTCGTATGTTGGCTATCTCCATTTCTTTAGCAAACAAAAAACTGAGTATGGAATAGACGCTCAATGGATTCTGGTGCTGGAATCTTAATGCTTTCTTCATGAGATGGTTGTATAATTGGATCTCGAGAGGGATCAAGGACTTCATAGTAGGTAGGTTCTTAAAAATATGACGATAGTGTGATGTAGCCAGAATTTCAGGAATAGCTTCATCAGAAGCGCGTAAAAGCCTCCGATACAGCATGTTCTCTATGTCATCTTTTGTGAAGAAAAGTCGTTCCTGTATCTGACTGCTGCTCATGCCTGCTTTTTTGAGGCGGAAAAAGGTGAGCAGATTGCTGATATGGATGGACGTGAGCAGAAATTGCTTGTAATGCTCTCCTTGGATAGGTACACAAGAAGTGAATGAAAGCAATTCATCATAGCAGAATCGGTCAAGGCTGTTCTCAATCTCAAATAATGACTTGTTCTTGAGTGAGGCATAGTATTTCCCATATCTTTTTAGGGTATCTGGAAGCGACTTTATGATTTCATCCACATCGCCCATGCCTAACAATGACTTAGCCATGTCTTCCCGTATGATGCCAGCTGGCTGCAGGATTCTCATGGTCTCCTCAGTAGGGATATGCGCCATTTTTGCTCTGATGATTGTCTTTAGATTAAGGATGTCGTATTTGAGGAGATAGTGGTCAATGAAAGGAGTGAAGCTTTCTGGGGAAATTCTCTTGAGCTTCATGATGGTGTGTATAAAGTTTTGGAGTAATGCTTTTTCGATGAGCGCAATGCCTGAGTACGTGAGGCCCATCTCTGTAACCTCCTTGCGATATTGGGTCTCCCCGAGATAATGGGATATCTCCGAAAGTCCCATCTTCATCAGTTTTGGGTATTGAGCTGAAGGTATGAGCAGGCTCCGCATGACTGTGATGCGGACATAGGCATAGGGTGATTCGACCATCTGGATCATCAGAACAGCACCTCTGCAATCTCTGCAAGATATTTACCCTTGAGTACATCAAGCAAGGTTGTATAGCTGTAGTCAACGCTGACAGTGCCATCCTTATTTTCCGCAATGATGCCCCCGTCAAGGTCCCTAGTTACAACCTCAATGCCCTTTATGTGCTTTGCATCATGGGGATTGCAGTATACCCTGGCAACATCAAGTTCAGCCTGAGCTTTCTGCAGCAGCTTTACCGGATAATCAGTGGCTCGCAGTTGGTGTTTGGCTTTCTCAACTGCCTCATGGATAAGCTTTTGCTTTGCGGCAAGCAGTATCTGCTCAGTTGTACTGGTTGCTTCTGCAGTCTTAATTCTGGTCAGCCTATCTGCTTCCTTTTTGAAGTGTATCTTAGCCTTCTCTTTCTCTGCTTTGATATGATCCGCAGCAGCCTTTCCAATAGTCTGTACCTGTTTTTCAGTTTCCGAATTAATTCGCATTACTTCCTTAACTGCTTTCTCAATGATGTCCTTCTTTACTTCTTCCAGTCCCATGCTTATCCAGCCATTCCAATTATAAGGATTGCAATGACAAGTCCGAATATGACCAATGTTTCAGGTATGACTGTCAAAATCAATCCCTTACCAAACAATTCTTCTTTTTCTGCCATGGCACCTATTGCGGCTGTGCCTATACCTTTCTCAGCTATTCCTGCTGCAATTGCACTTAACCCAACTGCCAGTGCAGCTCCTAGAGCCATAAGGCCTGCGCTTTCTACTACCATTTTATTTCCCTCCGTGTTTTAAATCTCGTTTTTCATACCAAATGGCTTGAATGGGATTCCCCCGCCATGGTAGAATTTTGTAAACAGCTCCACATAATGAAGTCTGAGTGAGTGTAAGAAGCTGCCTAGGCAGCCAAGGGTTATGTTGATAGCATGGCCTAGTACCAGTATAATGATTCCAACTATTGCCAGGTCAGAGTGAAAGAAACCCTCAGCAAGATCATTGACAACCAACGCAAGGCCCACAGAAGACAGCCCGATTGCCATCAATCTCACGTAGGATAAGATATTTCCGAATATCCCCGGAATCTCAACCAATGAGGTTGCTCCTTCACCTTTATACAAAAATGTTATTGCCAGTGCCAAGACAAGGTAACCAACTATGGGGGCCAAGCTAATAACATGGGTGTAACTTGCTGCCAGAAGTGCAATTCCTACTTCAAGGAGCATCCATCCTCCTTTTCTAAAGATAGCAGCCTTCAGTCCATGCCCTTTAAACTCATTGATAAATCCAGCGATAAGACCCGCATTCACATGTAGAATTCCTATGATGATAGCAACTATCATTAGCGGCATGAGCGAAAATTCGGGATTCCTGCTGATCAGAGGATGATAGAACTCAATTCCAAAAAATTCACCGAAAATAAGGCCAAAGAAGACAGTGGCCCAGGATGAGAATATAAGTATATTAAAGAACGACTTCATCTGAGGCATCTTTTTCTTTAGCAGCCAGAATATCAAAAGCGTAGTAATCCCATATCCCCAGTCTCCAAGCATGAATCCAAAAAGGAGCGGGAATGTTAGGAATAAGAACCAGCTCGGATCAATTTCCTTGTATTTAGGCAGGGAATAAAGGTCCAGGAAAAACTTGAAATTCCTGACTGGCGGTATGTTTGTTAATTCTACCGGCACTTTTTCATGATGGCCAGTCTTGATGGACTCAATATATATGCGGCCTCTAAAGGCTTTTTGTAATTTCTCGGTAATTTGTGATACACTTAAAGCAGGGATAAACCCATACACTATGGAGGCAGCGCTTGTTTCCCTGAATTGGAGGGGGATCTCGGCTTTTTCAAGGGCATCCGAAAGGGTATTTTCGTATATAGGCAAAAGATTTTTGTATTTCGGTGCGATCTGAGCAAGTCTTTTCTCTGCTGCCTCTTTCTTATGCTTTGAATCGGCATATGCTGCCTGTAAATCTATATCAGGAAGATCATCAAACAAAAGAGGCGAGAATCCATGGTTCGCAAGAACTGATTTGACATCAGCATTCTTTTCCGCAAAAAGGGCAATATGACTCCTCTTATTGTATACGCAATGCGTGAGCTTGAACTTCCTAGTTATATGTTCAATGTCTGCATGGCATGCTTCAACATTGTCCACAGTACCTATATAGCAGGATATGCTTTCATAGTTATATAAGTCTTGTTTCTTGAGTGAGAGTGAATGCAGCATACGCTCCTTTTCTATAAACTGGCTAAGCTCCTTTAATTTGGCATCTGATTGCTTGATGGTGTCTGTATTTTTTTGTACTAAAGGAATAAGGACAGACAATTCCTTAAGGATAAGCTTAAGATCATTATATTGGGTAGTCGGTGTGAGCGGGATGCGCAGCTGTGCAGCGATGGCCCTGAGCTTTACAAGGGCATCAGATATTTCTTCAGATGCAGCAAGGGGCTGCCCTGGCCCCGATATAGTGTCTTCCACAATATGCATTGCTTTGGCAGCATGAAGTTCTTCAATAAGCCTGTCCACAAGACGTTTAGGCACAATGATCCTCACTTTACTCATGTCTGCTAGCATCTTCAAAATACCTCAGGATAGCGTCAACTGCTTTGTCCATATTGCCTGCAGCCTTTTTCTCAAGAGCTTCAGCCTGCAGATGGGCTTTCTTAAGAATAACCTGCTTATCTTTCTCCAATGATTCCAGGATAGTATGCAATTGTTCTGATGATTCATTGGTTATTGCATCCATGGAAACTTGGGTGTCATGCACAGCTTTCTCACGGGCTTTCCTCAATTCTGATTCTGCCTTCTGGTGCGCATCTGCAATGTGCTTTCTGGCAGCCTCCTCAGCTTTCTGGATTTCTGTAAGAATGGGGTCCATATCTATCATCTTTGTTGGTTGTTTTATAACGTTTTGCTCCTTATTCTATGGAAAATACTTGGTAATCAGCTAATTTTTAATACTTTCGAAAGTAGTGGCTTTGGAAGTTGGCAGCCTTAGTTCAGGCTTCCGGGTGGAATTTAACTTCCTTTTCAAATCGCCGATTTCGTAAAGTTAATAAATCAACCTGTAGTGTACATGCGCATGCAAAAAAAGACCGGTTTTTTAGGCTCTGAGTCATTTAGTGTTCTATCACTTTACAAAATGAGTGCAGTGACAATCTTCAGACACACAGCTAAACTATCAACCAATTCTGAAAATGATGTGGTGTAACTAATGAATTTCCTGGAAACGTTTGGAATCCTGCTCCTATTTGTAGTTACCATTTCGTTTATTATAAAATTGCTTAGGCAACCCATCATATTGGGTTACATACTTTCTGGTTTTTTATTTTCACTTTTTCTGATCAGCGACTCCATAAATACCGAGTATATCCTGGCGTTGTCAGAGGTAGGAGTTACGTTGCTTCTTTTTCTTATGGGCCTCGAATTTAATCTGAAGAGCCTGAATGAGCTCGGAAAGGATGTGATAGTGAGCTCTATCATACAATCTATTGTTTATTTCTTGGTGGCTTTCGGGTTATCGCTTCTGTTTGGTTTCACTGTTTTTGAAAGCGTCTACTTAGGAATATTCTTCATGTTTGCCAGCACATTAGTTGCCACAAAATGGCTGGAAGACAAAAAGGATTTGCTGACTTTGCATGGGAAGATCGTACTGGGAACATTAATCTTCCAGGACATCATTGCTATACTATCCCTCACCGCATTAAACGCTTTTAAGCATAATTCCTTATCAGGTTTTCTAACGCTGCCGCTCTTTGGGATAATTCTATTCTTAATTGCTTTTATTCTATCCAAATACGGACTTAATCCGCTATTGAAATTTTCAAGCAAATACCCCGAACTGCTGTTTATAGTCGGTTTAGGAGTCTGCTTTCTTTTTGTTATTATCTCGCCTATGCTGGGGTACTCAGCAGCAATCGGTGCTTTCATAGCAGGAGTTACCCTGGCAAATACATCTTATCGAATTGAAATAAGTACAAAGCTTAAATCTTTGATAATTTTTTTCAATATGCTGTTTTTTGTGGGATTAGGTTTCAAGATTAATGTAGGAATACCCCACTACCAATGGTGGTATGTATTCATAATTTTGGTTTTAAGTATATTCTTTAAACCAGTGGTCACCTATATGACCTTACGATGGAGAGGGTTTGACATTAAGACATCCTATACGTCAAGCATGTACCTTGGGCATCTAAGCGAATTTGGCATAATCATCATAGCTGCTGGAGTATCATTGGATCTCATTAACCCTACTCTGAACACAGTCATCATACTTGCAGTCATAGGGACAATAATTGCCTCATCCTATTTCATTAAATACAATCAAAATATTTATGCAAGGATTGGCAAGATAATCCAGAGATTAGATACCCGGATAATAACGAGAAAAGTTTCGGTAGACAAGAGTGATATAGAATGCAACATCTTGCTAATCGGTTATAATGATATAAATGCAGGGATATTCTCCAAGCTAAGCTCCTTGGGCAAGACTATTCTGGTCATTGAGAATGACCCTGAAAAAATATCTCTCTTGAAGAATGCAGATATCCCCTTTGTATACTGCTCAATGAGCGACGCCAGTTTCTTTGAGAATCATAAGATTGTCAACCTTGAAATTCTAATTTCTTCAATTACAGACGAGGACGTAAACAAATTGATATTACGCGAAATAAAGAAAAAATATCCCTCGGTTACCGTTATTATGGCAGCGAAATCCTTAAAATCATCTATGGAGTTGTATGACTGTAAGGCAGATTATGTGATATATCAAACACAGATACATGACCAGGTGGTATCTGCCATAATCGAAGACTATACCATCAATATACAAAGAATTCTGACCAAAAAGATAAATGACATAATAGAATTAAAGAAAAGAGAGGAAAAGATGAGCAGGTTGGGCAAAAGCGAAGTGTTCGAGATCGGCGATTTTCTTAAAAAAATGCTGAGAAAGACGAATTAATAAAGAAACAATAGCCCCGGGCAGATTCGAACTGCCGTCAGAGCCTGTCTGCAGCAGCTGAATATCATTTTCACTGCCTCCAGAGGGCCCTATCCTTGACCACTAGACTACGGGGCTGGATGCCATGGGAAAACTATTTTTGTTTTATAAAGGTATTTATTTTTGAAAGGTTTAAATACCCTCTCTTATTTTTACAATCTATGGAAAGAATAATCGGTTCTGGTGCAGAAGCAGTAATTCTATTAGATAAAAATGTGGTTAAAGACAGAATTAAGAAGAATTACCGCATCAGTGAAATTGACGATAAGCTTCGGAAGTCGAGAACAAAGAGAGAAGCCAAGATCCTGAAAAAGCTAGAACAGATTGAATTTCCCTCTCCCAGATTAATCAAGACTGACGATTTAGAAAAGATTGAGATGGAATTCATTGGAGGAAAAAAGCTCAGGGATATCTTGAATGTTAAGAATTACAGAAAATTGATGAATAAGCTGGGGGAAAAGATTGCTGTCCTGCACAACAATGGAATAATACATGGGGATCTGACGACCTCTAATTTCCTAGTTAAGGGCAATGTCACTTATTTCATAGACTTTGGCCTGAGCTTCTTTGACGTCAATGCCGAGCATAAGGCAGTAGACCTCCACCTGCTCAAACAAGCCCTTGAAAGCAAGCATTTTGCCTTGAAAGATGCTTTCCAGGAAGTGCTGAAAGGATATCAGAAAGCAAAAGATTACGCCAAAGTCATGGAACGGTTTGAAAAGGTTGAATCAAGAGGACGATACAAAACAAGAAAGAAGTCCTAGGCTTTGTAGAGTAGCCTATAGACTAGTTCAGCAATCTCTATCCCTGATTTAAGGTCGAATTCAAGCTCAGGCGGATACAACTCTTCTAAATCATCTCCTGCTTCAATAGAAGCAGATTCTGCTTCCGTCTCAGTCGTATGTTCACTTGAGTATGAAACTCCAGGAGCCTCATTATCCAAATCAGGCATGTAATCCTGAGTTTCAATGCCAGTATCATAGCTAGCGTAGCTATCATCTTCATCAACCAGATCATGCAGAAAAGGAATCTCAAAATTCCAGAAGTCATTGCTGGTGAAATATATCCCCCAGTTCATGTGGGCTATCATATGCGCTGAATCAAGCATCTCTTCAAGCCTGTGCATCGGATTCCGGTCATTGAATAACGCTGCAGCTGTCTTGACTGGCTCAGGAGGGTCTTCTGCCTCTACCATAAGCTGTACAGCGATATTACTCATATACGGAGAATCCATAAGGTATGGTAAGCCAAACATCTATATAAATATTTCGTTAAACTAGGATAGGACATCCAACCAATGTAGCTGTTCTTAAAACAGGAACACCTCATTCAAAACATTTTTATACCTATAACTCCCAGGAAGAATTATGTGGGTTGCAAAGCTGAGAATAAAACATGATGACTGTGTAGTCGGAAGCAGATGCAAGAAATTCAATGTGGTGAGCATAGGGGTACCATTTAACAAGTCTTCAGATGATTCTTTTAATTATTTCTCCCATTTTGAGACATTAAGCGGAAGAGAGGAGGATATCAAGAGATATATTACCGATATCAGGAAAGACCCCAGAGTAACGAGCTTGGAGATTGAGGGCAATGTTCTCTTCTTTCTGGTTAAGATTCCCCTGGAGCATAGGATTCCCTCAACTCACTATAATCCCCGTACATTCTTCATCAAGCCGGTCATTGTGGATACGCAGGGTTATGAACTGTGGGAGATTGGCAGCTGGAAAAAAGAGCTGCTGAGCGAATTCATAGACAATCTCCAGAAGGAGAAATTCTACGTCAAGATTCTGCGGATGGAAAACACCAAGTTGAATGAAGTGTATTTCCCGCAGGTCATGCCTCAGTTGACTAAGAATCAAAAGCGTGCGATCGAATTAGCCTACCAGCATGGGTATTATGAATTCCCCCGGAATATAGAGCTGAATGATCTGGCAAAGTTTGCAGGCTTGTCCCTTTCGACATTCAGGGAGCACCTACGAAAAGCAGAAAAGAAGATCATGCCTGATTTAGTCAAGAATGTGATGGATGAATTCTAGACCTTTAATTTATCCTTCTTAGCCTTGTCAGAGATGATAGCAGAATTGCCGGATGGATCTTCAATGATGATTTTGCATTTTTCAGTGCCCCACAATATCCGGTTGACTTTCTTCGATAATTTCCAGGCAGCCTTTTTCTCATCAGCATCTTCTGCAGCTTCCTTGGCTGACTCAATCTGGGTTTTGACCCTCTTCAAAACCCCTTCTACATTGGACACATAACCTACTGATCCGGTGCCAGGCGTAATTTCAGTGATATAGGGAATCTTGACAGTAGCTTCAGCGCTCTTAATGATTCGTATCTTGAGGTCATCGGTGGATGAAACCTCTAAGGTCCATTTGCATGGCTCCTGCTGTTCCAATGCTTCGACATCAGCTTTGTGGAACTTGCAGTTAGAACAGGTCATAGAAAATGCTGACATCCTTCCAAAGTAAGGAACCTCGATCTCCCTCTCTATGAGAGTGAGTGCCTTCTGAGAGCAGATAGGGCATATTTCGCCACTCAATGAATCAGACATGGCAGAGAGGTTTGTATTTCTCTATTTATAGTTTTTGTTTTAATGGGATCTGTTCAAAATAGAGGTTTGCAGCACTGGCCAATACATCATTGAAGAGTTGATATGGATCTTCTAGGAAAACAGATTATTATAAAACAATTAAACCTGCTAATAGAAAAAACCTATGCTTCGTCGTCGCTATACTCAGTTACTTGGGACACAGTCTGCTGCTTTGCTTGTTTTGGTTTTTCCCGGTGTATCTTGGCAAAACTTGGCGTCGCTGCAATCCAGTCATCACCGAAACCAGCAATATCACCATCAATGGCATCGCAGGTTTTTTTGATCTTGTTGATAGCCCGCTTCAGCTCAACCAAATCTTTGTCTTTCAGCGGTTTTATGTTGATCAAAGCAATGGTATGGCCTTCACGCAATGCATCAAGAATTGGCTTTATCTGTTCAAAATCAGTGATGGCAAAGGGCCTCACAACAACCTTTGCGTGCTCTTCTCCATCCCCTGTTCCTAACTCAACATAACCTTCTTCCCCCTCGCCATGCGATTCTGGGGAATTGAACTTCTCCCGTAGTTTGGAAAAAAAACCTGCCATTCAAAATGCCTCCATTATTAACAGCTTTTCAAGCACCACATCTATATAAGCTTTTCTATTGTAAAGTTACTATAAAAATTCCCTGATGACCAGGTGACAGAAATGGCAAAGTTTTTAAATAGCAATTAAATTCTTCAGACTCATGGCGCAAAAAATAGGGGGATACAGAAGAAAGACCCGGTACAAATTTAGGAAAGAGGCTCGGCAGCGGGGGAAGATCAGCCTAACAAGGTATTTGCAGACTTTCAATGTGGGTGATAAGGTGGCGCTGACAGTAGAATCCGCCGTGCAGAAAGGTATGTATAATCCACGATTCATGGGAAAGACCGCTACAGTAAAGCAAAAGCGGGGACAGTGTTATGAAGTACTGGTCAGGGATGGGGACAAAATGAAAATGGTCATTGTGCACCCAGTCCACCTTAAGAGGTTATAAAATGTCAGGAATCCTAAATGAGAACCCCATAAGCAGTGCTGAATTAAAGGAGCATCTCGAACGAATAAAGAAGCGGGACGGGGAGCTTAATTTCAGGGCTAACAAAACACTGGAATACCTAAATCATTTTGACATCCCCAAAGATTATAAGGAACTTTCTGAGGCAATAACCCAACTTAAGGTGCCTCGCTTGAAAGATAGTCATATAAAAAAGATAGTCGACCTAAGACCAAATTCTGTTGATGATCTTAAGGTCATTCTGCAGGGATACCCCATCAGTGTAAACAACGAGAATCTTAAAAAGATTGTCGATGTCGTAACCAAAGCATAACTTCTTACAAAATGAATATATTTATAAATGTAAGAGTTTTTATTCCATACTTATGGTGGGGAAAAAAGGTGATGTTTTAGCTAGTATTGCGAGCGAGGTGAATGGCGCAATCAAATCCTTCACCGTCAAGGGCTACCGGCTCAATGCAGTGGCTTTTGAGAAACAGATCAAAGACGTTAACAGCTCTGTTGATCGGAAAAAAAACAAGCTCGTAAATGGCCTGTGCAGTGCGCTGGTCAAGACTGTGGGTGTAAACCTGGGACGGATTCCCAAAGAAAAGTTAGTAGAGTCCCTCAGGTTCAACATCGGTATCATACGCAAGGTAGTGCATAAGCTTGTCAGCATAAATCACTATTATGCCACCTCATTTTTGGATGAGATGGGATACGCGAAGAAACAAAAGCATACTGAAGCGAGGAAGCTGGCAGAAGCAAGGATCACGGTCCCTGAGTTTAATAGGTTAGAGCGGAATGTATACCTGCTCATAGACAAGATTATACACTTGGATAATAAGCTGTTGTCGCAATTCAAGCAACGGGAGGAACAGGTCGAGGAAGATCAGATAACAGGCGCTGCAAATCTGGAATCAATAATCCAGAAACAAACAGAGTTGTTGTATCATCTGGATGCAAAGCTTCCCCCACCGCAGAAATTAAGCATATCCCTTATCCAGAGACCCCATTTCGATTACTGGATAGCGACGGTGTTGGCATTGCTGGTTGAGATTAAGAAATCATACCAAACAGAGCAGCAGATCATGCAAAGCCTGCGCAAAGAAAGCTTGCTGCGCCATAAGATTGATGTAAAGATAAAGCATTTGATGAAGGAAAAGAGCGGCATCCTATCCATCAAGGAGGGCCGCATCCTGATGCAGGAAAAAGTCAGCAGGATGGATAATAACTGGAGGAAATGCATACACGATTGGTTAGCTGTTGCAGAACTGTAAAATGGAACACGCAAAAGAAGAGACCGTCATTGTATTGGACTTTCTGCAGCATGGCTATGCCTTTGACACGAGGCCAAGCCATCTGAAGACTGCAATAGCGCAAGCTGTAGGTAAGGAGCATTTCGTCCTTCTCGAACTCGTCCCTAAAAAAGGAATCCATCTGCAACCCTATGAGGAAGTCTATATCGGGGAAGGCAAGCGTGATAAAATACACCATATAATGGGGAAACTGGAATATGAAAAGCTCAGTGAAACGGGTAAGAAAGAGCTTGAGTATGTGGTAAAGGACTTGGTCGAAAAAAACGAACCTCGATTTGTTTCTTTCTTCAACAAGGCGCAGCCGCTTAGTACCCGAATGCACCAGCTTGAGCTCTTGCCTGGGTTGGGCAAGAAACATATGTGGGAACTGCTCGAAGTCAGGAAGGAGAAGGATTTTGAGAATTTTGCTGATATAAAGAAAAGGGTCAAGCTCATGCCGGATCCTGAAAAGGCCATAATAAAGCGAATCTTGTTAGAGCTGCAAGGAAAGGAAAAGCATAGGGTCTTTGTTGATATTTAATTTATTCATTCTATAAAAGATAACCTTTTATACTTTCATTTTCTCTTTTATTCCTTGATGTACAAAAAAATAAATCAAGCTTTATTCTCTGAAAAGGAGCTGACTGACCTACTTAAAGCATGGATTGCGATAAGTATAGCCTTTGCATTTGTCCTGCCGAGATCTTTTGGTGAGAATTTTCTTCTTAGCATCATTACCGTAGGTACTGGTTTTGTACTGCACGAGCTTGCGCATAGGTTTGTTGCAAAGCACTATGGATGCTACGCAGAATTCAGGAGTTTTGACAATATGCTTATGCTTGCCATCGTGATGGCATATTTCTTAAAGATGGTGATTGCGGCACCTGGCGCGGTAATGATCTCAGGACCAGTGGGTAGAACTAGAAACGGTAAAATCAGCGCTGCCGGGCCTGCAACAAATATAATATTAGCCTTAATTTTTCTTGCAGTAGGAAAACTTACCGCACTCTCTGGTTTAACTGCTGACATCGTACAGTATGGTTTTATTATAAACACCTGGCTCGCCTTATTCAATATGATTCCGTTTGGCCTCTTTGATGGCAAGAAAATTCTTAACTGGAACAAATTTGTCTATATTGGTATGGTAGTTGTTTCCTTGTTGCTGATTCTTTTTGTTAAAGTGAATTAAAGATCAGAAACATAGTCCTAATTAAAGAAAACTTAATAAATGCCAAGTTCCAGTCATTGATTTATGACCAAATGCCATTACTGCGGCAGAACTTTAACAAAGCATGAGCGTTATTGCTACCACTGTGAACAGGATCTCAGCAAGGTAGTGGATGCTGAAGAGAAGATTTCCATGCCTACTCCTCATCGCTATAATCTTAAGAAAGATATCAATGAGTTCACTTCTTTGTTGAGAAGGATATTCGGAAAAAAAGAGGTAACTGCGTTCTGCGTCAAGTGCAAGAAAAAAGTGATAGTGCCCAAACCAACTCCCTATTCTATGAAGAATGGAAAGAAGGCAGTGAGGGGCATATGCCCCCACTGCAAAAGGAAGGTTTTCCGGATACTACCTACTTCTCGCTGAATTCTCCCATCCGGTCAGTTAAATCGATGTATATCTCCATCCTATCCACCGTCCAGGTAGAGGTAGTTCCTTTCCCCTAAGTAGCCACATTCCCTGCATAAGTATGGGTCAAATCGTGCGCTCTTCGTGATCTGATCCCCACACATTATGCATCTATTATGCTTCATGGCATCACCTCCCTCCTTTGAGCATAGGCGAAGTGGCAGAAGGGGCAATGATAGCCTGATGCATCTTTTGCAAGTCTGCATCCGCAGCTTCCACAATAGCACTCAGGCATGAAGTCGTGCATTATTATCATCTCGGCTCCACCCATTTCCATCATCCCCCTCACCTCTTCAATATATTTAGAAACATTTAAATATATATACTTATTGTATATGAGGTATAAAGCATATATAACATATATGTCACCTTAAATATTAAATAAATTATAAGGGGGGGAGAAACATGGATTACAGAAAGCTGATTGGATTCGGAAAGGGCTCATTTGTAGTTTCAGTTCCAAAGTCATGGGTAGACAGGAATAATCTCGCCAAGGGAAACATGATAGGTATTGAAGAAACAGATGAGGGGATAATGCTCTATCCTCCAACCCAAGACATAGAAAGTAAAGAGAAGCGGATTACCATCACTGCAGATGGCAAGGATATAGCTAGGATTAAGGCAGAGATCATTTCAGCCTATTTGAATTGTTTTGATGTCCTTGAAGTTGTTTCCACTGACCTCAAGACGCAAGGGCCAGAAATCAAGAGAATCCTACATGATTTGGCTGGGCTTGAGATACTTGAGCAAACCTCAGGTAGGCTTCTGGCGAAGGATTTGATAAACATTCGGGAAGTTTCTCTCCCAACCTTGATACGCAGGATGGATATAATTACGAGAAGCATGATTGAGGATTCGATGAAGTGCATGACAAAGGAATGTGAACCATTGAGCATAGCACAAAGAGACCAGGATGTGAATCGGCTTCATTTTTTGGCACATCGTGTAATTAGGAAAGGATTTTCCAATCCGAGCTACGCTAAGGCAATTCAAAGAACACCATTGCAGTTGCAGGCAGACCAGCTCGTAGTACTCAGACTTGAAAAGGTTGCTGACCGACAGAAGAGGATTGCGCGCATGCTTGGATCCACCGGCTTAAGTGATATTGAGATAGGAAATCTCAAGAAGATTTACCAACACCTATATCAGGCATATCTTGATGTCATGAAAGCATACTACACCAATGATGTAGAGCTTGCCTACAAGATTGAGCAGGACGGCAGGATTCGCATGAATATGTGCAGTACCTTCTTTACTGACCATAATCATCACCACGTCGAACTCAAGAAAAGCAAAGAACAGAAGTGCATTCACCGTCATGAATGTGGATCAACTGCATTGATTCTGGAAAACCTGAAAGCGATGTCCACATCCATAAAATACCTGGCACAGACAATTATGGGTGGCGGAGGCTAATACCCTTCAAACAAGATATCATTTCTGCCTTTTTTCAGCACAGTGCCAGAGCCATTCGAGACTTTGCCTACTGTTTTGGCTTCGCAGCCATATTTCTCTGCAATGGAGATAGCTGTATCAGCATCAGGTGTAATTATAAAGAACCCCATACCCATATTAAATTTTTGGTACATCTCCTTTTCGGAAAAGTTTGAATCCTCTTGCATGAGCCCGAATATCGGCTGTGGCTCCAGTGGATTGTCAATGATAAATCTAAAGCCTTTTACCCTGTTGAGATTCTTGAGCCCATAACCGGTATTATTCACTCCAATCATCTTGACTTTATTTGCAATGGCTGCAACAGCTTTGGTATATATCGCCGTAGGCTCCAACAATCTCTTTCCGATTGTTGACCCATCAAATTTTTCATCAAGTTTGTGTTTTCCTTTGTACATTCCTTTAAACTCTTTTCTTGTTTCAAATTCTCCTTTCAAAAGATTCAGTCGTAGATCGGTATACCCATTTGAATGAGGTCCCGAACTCCGTAAAGCCACAATCTTATCTTCAACCGAAATAGCAGCAGGTACATCACTTTTCTTGATAAAACCGATCATGCCGCCGGCAATATCAAACCCGTATCCGGGCTTGGCGCTCGAGATGAGTTCATCGACTGATGCGGTCTCTCCCTTACCGATATTGATATGGATAGAACTCCGTAATACATCTCCAGCATCGCATGCTTCAAGGCCTTTGACAATTCCCTTCATGAGCTCTCCGGTCAGTCCTCTTTCCTGGAGTTTGGATTGCACGGCAAAATAATCTATGAACAAGAATGGGCTTACTTTGCCCAAAGTCGCAAGATCGTTGGCAGACATCGCCACCAAATCAACACCTACAGTATCATACACATTCATTGCCTCGGCTAGTATGAGTTTTGTGCCAACACCATCGATGGCGCATGCCAGATAATGCTTTGGAAACACTTCATCATTCTGAAATAATTCAGCAAATTTGCCTTCGGACAGCGGATGCATGTCTTTCTTTAGTTTCTGAGGGATAGCTTTTTTGATTGCTGCTACTGCATTGCTCTCTTTTTCTTGGTAATCCATAACACGTTTGTAATATATGTTGTTTATAAATATTCCGATAACCAGAAAGTCAGTTTTGAACATCTCTAAGAAACTTAAAACTCGAAATTCGGATGGCTAACCTATTTGTTACACAAACCTTTTTCTTTGCCGCGGGGGGTATTAAGCATCCATCTGGCCCTATTTAATTCTGCTACTAGGTAATCTTTAGTTCTTTCTTCCAAAAACTGCAGATCTTTTCAGCCTTTTTTGACGCAATGCCGGCATAGTTTTCAGGACTCTTGAGTATTTCAATCTGCTTTTTGCTGAACCGGGCAATATAAGGTTTTAATGAAGCATCCTTGAACAGCAATTCCCCAAAATGCTTTCCGGTTTGTTGGGACTTCAATGTCAATTCCCTCACAGCCTCATGTGCATCAGGATGATTGTGGGCTGCTAATAAGATATAGGCCGGTTCGGCAGTTATCATGTCTTTGTTCAGGTCAAAGTTTTTCTTCAGGTTGATTTTGTCAACAACCAACTTCGACATTGTCTTGTCAATTCGTATGATTGAGACAAATAATCCGGCTAGTATTTCAGGTACAAATCTGGAAGTTGCCGAGTTTGTAAGATCTCTCTGATGTTCGCATATCTGATCCATGTACAAGGTTGACATCCTTGGCATGAATTCCTTCCACATCGATTTGACATTTTCAAAGTTTATGGGATTTCTCTTGTGCGGCATGGTGGATGATCCTACCTGCTGAGCCCCAAACGCCTCCGCAATCTCAGCTATCTCAGATCTTTGCAGATGCCTCATGTCATCAGCCAGATTTGCAATGACGCCAAAACAGGATGTTATTGCATGCATGAAGTCAGCCATGTACTCTGCTTCCACAACCTGCGTTGAGATTGGAGAAGGTTTCAGCTTCAGTTCAGACAACACGAGCTTTTCAAATTCTTCGGGATCATCAAAAAATAAAGACGAAGCATTATAAGCGCCCACAGCGCCTGCCATCTTCCCTCTGAGGTCGTTAGCTGTTTTCTGGATAGCCTTGATCCTTGCTCCCAACCTTGATACATACTGTGCTATAGCAAACCCGAAAGTTATCGGCTCTGCATGCTGGCCGTGGGTCCTGCCTATCTGGAGAGTATCCTTTTCTCTCAGTGCCAGCCTGATCAGGGTATGCTCAAGCGCTGTTAATGCAGGAATCAACACAGTATTTGAGAAATCCTTGAATCGTGCCGCATCTGCAGTGCAGATGATGTCATGGGAGGTAGAAGTGAAATGCACATAGGGCTTTGCAGTATCTGAGACTTTCTTTCTGATGATGTTTGCCAACGCCCTGATATTATGTTTAATCCTGTCTTCCTCCAGGTACACTTCCTGTGCAGAAACCTGTTTTGCCGCTGCAGCTACTTCATCAGCCGTGGACTTCCCACATATCTTTTTCTTGGCTAACGCAGATGTCAGGGCAGCTTCTGTCTTTGCCAAATATCTGATGAATCCTTCTTCTGATAAGTAGGGCCTTATCTTTGATCTAATTGCTTCATCCCTGCCGTAATACCTAAAGTCAAGCGGAGAAATTGTATCAAATAAGGGGATGGATTCAAAGATATCTGATTCTCCCATAGAAATCAGGGTTTCGATGTTGCGGAGCAATGCATTGCTTTTGTTCAGCTTGATTATCTTCCTGTTCTTATCCTGGGTTTCATGCACTAAATCATGCTTCTTGAACAATTGGATTGTTTGGTGAACCTTGGCAGGGCTTATCCTCAGTTTTTCTGCAATCTCCCGTAAGTGCAAAGATTCTCTTTCCAATAATCGCAGGATTTCAATATTTTTCTTGGTAAAAATTAATGATAGCTCCATCCGATGCACCTCTCCAGGATAGATATGTTCATTATTTATAAACCTTTCCATAAAAATAAGAATAAATGTTCATCATTTAATAACATTTAAGGCTTCGGCATGCACCCTTCCGTTAGACGCCATAAAATCTTTGGTGCCGGGCTTCCAGGGATTCCCTAAAAGATCAGTCACTATTCCGCCAGATTCAAGTAATATGAGGTACACAGCAGCATAATCCCAAACATTAACATCAAAGTCAATGTGCATCTCTGTCCTTCCTTCAGCAACAAGAAGCGTATCATATACCGCAACCCCAAAGACCCTATAACGCCAGGCTTTGTGCGCCAGCTTTCCCATGATCCGAAGCTTTTTGTCTGTGTCATGACGAAACCGTGCGTCAAAAGTGAACATAGACTTATCAAGCCTATCGTTTTTATTTACATTGATTCTCTTCCCATTTCTAAAAGCTCCCTTTCCCTTCTCAGCTATGTACATCCTATCCAGACAGGGCAGGTACACCACACCAAGTATAATCTCATCTTTGTGCTGCAGAGCAATCGAAACCCCAAACAGCGGGTTTTCAATGAGAAAATTATGAGTTCCATCCAAAGGATCTATAATCCAGGTATACTCTGAATTATTTTTGATTTGAGCTAATTCCTCATCAAGCATGTTATGGGTGGGAAACTTGCTAAGGATAATCTGGCGTATCTTTTTGATGCTTTCGATGTCTGCCTGGGAAACATAACTGTCACCATCCTTGAGCCTCTTCGTAATCTTTCTTCCATAATACTTAAGAAGAATTCCACCAGCAGCCTTGGCTGCCCGGATTGCCGTTTGTTTAAAGGTACCCTGCATCTTTTAGATTCCTCTGTATTCGCTGATGCACATCTCTTACCTCAGCTTCAAAAGTATTGCCGGTTATCATCTCATACATCTGGATATATCGCTTGCTCAATTCGGTTACTAGCTCTTGAGGGGCTTCCGGAAGTTTCTTATCTTTATAGGGATCGCAATGCTCCATGAACCAAAGACGGAGAAACTCTTTGTCGATATTCTCAGGCTCATTGCCTTTTGCAATCCTTTCTTGATAGCTATCTTTTATCCAGAATCTGGATGAATCAGGAGTATGAATTTCATCTATCAGGTATATGTTGCCATCCTCATCATAACCAAATTCATATTTTGTGTCAACCAAAATGAGCCCATTTTCAGACGCAATCCGCGTTCCCCTTTCAAAAAGCCGCAATACCTTGTCTGACACAAAATCCCATTGCTCCTGCGTCATTAATCCTTTCTTTACAATCTCTTCGGCCGATATCTTTTCATCATGGATCTCTGACTTGGTGGTAGGGGTGATGATGGGCTTTTCAAACCGCTGATTTTTCTTGAGGCCTTCAGGAAGCACATTGCCGCAGAATATCCGTTCACCTTTCTCATAGGCGGTCCAGGCTGAAGTTGAAGTTACGCCAGTAATGTAGCCTCTGACCACAAATTCAACAGGGAACACTTTTAATCTCTTGCAGACTACTACATTGGGATCTGGCACATCTATGACATGATTTTGGATAATATCCTGGGTGTTTTCAAACCAAAAGGCTGAAGTTTGGGTCAGAACCTGGCCCTTGAAAGGTATGGTAGCCAAATTCCTGTCAAAAGCAGACTGCCTGTCTGTTGAGATCAAGAACACCTTATCATCAGTTATGTAGACATCCCGCACTTTTCCTTTGTATTTCTTTCCGAGCTTGAAATCTGTTGATTTAAGGGTATGACTCATCTGTTTCTTGATATCCTCATCGGACATCATTTTTGAGCCTCCTTATCAGCTGCTAGCACTTCTTTCTTGCTTTCCTGTCTTAATTCCCAGAGTTTGTCAGTACAATCACCCAAAATTTCAGCAGCAGCTATCGCCGCATTCTCTCCTCGATTCAGTCCCACCCATAATCCATGGCTTGAATGCTCCAATATGTTCAATGCAGCTTCAGCAGTATCATCTTTTTTAGGCAGCAAGGGACAATAGATGACAAGCTCTTCTTTGGGGGCAAGAGGCTCATCAAAATAGGTGAATACTATGTTTATCGCATCATCAGCTGGTGCATCAGCATAGGTAAATTCAACGCCCAGTCTTTCCAATGTTGCAGCTGCTTTTTCAACTGCTTTTTCTCTCTTATCTCCAATGAGAATAATCCTAGACAGGCCTTTTCCCATGGCACTAGCTTGTTGTGCCGCAATCTCCGCCTGGTTGACGCCAACAGTCAGGACCGGAATTCCCGGAGGCATCTGCATGCAGCTCAACAATGCATCTAATCCAGAATAATTGTTATGGACCGGAACCCCAATGACTGGCTTAAGGGTCTTTGCAGCTATTACTCCAGGCAATGCTGCACTCAAACCTGCTCCTGCAATAACCACATCGAAATCATCTTTCTGGATTGCTTTATCCACTTCATCGGGAGTTCTATGGGCCGATAGCACTCTTAAATCAACCTGAACTTTGTGTCTTTTAAGTTCAGAAGCTATCTTTTTGTACACGTCTGCATCTGATTTTGAACCAAACATGACTAATGCTTTCATCATATCACCTTCATTTCCTGATAATGCTCATTGTATAATAATTTTTTTGCTATTTCTTCAGCTTGTTGCCTATCGATGCCAAACAAAGCCCATACAATGCCTTTCTGCATTGATTTAATCTCCCTAAAACAAAGTCTGTTTTGCAGTATGGACAACAGGCTTTGGCAGGTATCTCCTGAATCAGTGATAAGGAGGTATGCTGCAAACCGTTTTTTAAGCTCATTGGATGCTGTGTTCTTGTTCACATTTACCAAAATATCAGTCTTATTGATTTTTTCTGCAAACTTTTTACCATCCCCTTCTATATCAAACCGGTAATAGATCAACCGCTCTAATCTGGTTACTTTATAACCAATCTTCTCGATAGTATGCAAGGTGGTAATGGCTGTCGTATCAGGTATCTTCAGCCCCACAAACAATTCTACTATGCTCATTTTAGGTACTCCTTTATGCTCTCAAAAATCTTGATTCCTGGTCCTGGACCATCTCCCTCTTCATGATAGGTCGGAACCTGGCGCTGCCAGGTAGCCCTCTCAGGATGGGGCATCATGGCCAGCACATTCCCCTGTTTGTTGCAGATGCCTGCAATATTGATCATAGAGCCATTCGGGTTCACCGGAAATTTATCGATAATCTTTCCTGCAGCATCACAGTACCTGAATAACAGTTGATCATGATCTATCAGTTCATTGACAAGGGCAGTATCTTTTGTTGTAAATCTTCCTTCACCATGCGCTACTGGTATCGAAAGCACTTCATCATCTTCCATGACTGAGTTGAAGGCAGTCTCTTTTTTAGAAGAATTCTTGATTTTAACCCAGGTGCAATAATATCCAGAGATGAATGGGTTGATGTTGGGGGCTAATGCCATCTGTGCCTGCTCAGCAAGAAGAGGGATGATGCCTGATTCCACCAATATCTGGCATCCATTGCATATACCCAGGACAACTTTGCCCTGCTCTGCACCTTCCCTTATAGCATCCAGTATCCTGTCCTTCGATGCTATGACGCCTGCGCGTATCCTATCTTCGTAACTCCATCCTCCGGGAAGTATATAGCCTGCATAGGACTCAAGCTCCTTAGCATTCCACCTGATAACATCTGCTTTCAGGCCCGCTGCTTCGCAAGCCCTCTTTGTTTCCTGTTCGCAATTCGTTCCGGGGAAATAGATAACAGCAATTTTTGTCATTTATTTCATTGCCTCAGGTATTCCCGATGTCCAAGCTTGTTTCAGCTCTTCTATTTTCAATTCAATAAACTCCTTCCCATTCTTCTTTATTTTTAATTTTTTATCTTGAACTGTTTTCCCTAATTCAATAACCTTTAGATTATACTTATCACATAATTTCTGGACTGCATCTATATTCTTAGTCTCGAAGACAAATCCCGGAGATTCAGAGAATATCACTTTATCCGGACTTAATTTTGAGAAATCCAGGCTAATTTCAGCTCCAATGGCTCCATCTGCTTCGCCGCCCAAAATCATTTCAGAGACGGTAGTTATCAATCCTCCATCTGAGATGTCATGGCAGCTCAATAATAATCCTTTTCCGATCGAATCAATGATAGCATAGATTGCATTTTTTTCTTTTTCGAAGTCAATCTTCGGAACATTAGCCCCCAATTCGCCATGTACCTCATAGTAGACGCTTCCTCCTAATTCATCCTTTCGTTCTCCAATAAGGAACAAGGAGGAATCAGCTTTCTTGATCTGCATGGTGATGGCTTTAGTATAATCATCCATATATCCCAGACAGGCAATGATGGGGCTTGGGTCAACCTGCTTTCCTTTGGCACTCTCGTTGTAGAAGCTGACATTGCCTGACACAAAAGGGACAGGGCTTTTCTTGTCACCCTTCCAGCAGAGCTTTCTAGCAGCATCTGAAATGCCTTTGACAGACTCCACAAAATCATTGAAAGCTTCAGGTACCTCGGGATTGCCGAAGTTTAGGCAGTCTGTCATGCCATAAGGCACTGCACCAACTGCTGCCACATTCCTCATCGCTTCTGCTACTGCATTGGCAGCTCCCCAATAAGGGTCAATCCGTGAATATTTTGGATTATGGTCAACAGACAATGCCAATGCTGCATTGCTTTCTGGAATAGGTGCTTGTATTCCGGCATCCGCCTCTCCTGGTCTGAACACAGCTAAGCCTTCAACTTCAGTATCATAATGTTTATAGACAAGAGCCTTTGAAGCCACATTAGGATGGCTTAGTATCTTCAATATTGTTTTTTTGTAATCAGGCTCTTTCAGATTCGGTTCTGTATACGTTCGTATCACTGCCTTGGCTTCTCTTGCATACCGTATGCCCTGAGTGAGGACATGGACAGGCACATTGCATACCCTTTTTCCCCTCTCTCGAATTATATAGTCAGTAGATTTGGTGACCGTGCCGATTACCGAAGCTCTTGCACCTTCTGCAACCATAGGGAGCTCAAAATCCTCATTATAGATCTTCAGAATTGTCGGCGTAAACTCTTCGGGGCTTATCCAGGTAAACCTCTCCTGAGTCTCTCCACAAGCTATGATATAAGGCGGGAGGCCCTGCATCGATACATGGATATTCTTTATCTCAATCTCAGCTCCGAATCCTCCAGAATCACACAGCTCTGAAGAAGCGCACATGATGCCTCCTGCCCCCATATCCTTAAATCCTAAAGTTATACCCCTTTTTCTCGATTCTTCGAATACCGCATAAGTAGCCCTTAGCAAAACATTCTTTAGAAATGGGTCCGGAACCTGCACCGCTCCTTTATTGTACTCTTCCTCTTCTTCATTCAATACCAAAGAAGCGAAAGCAGCTCCTCCAAAACCTGAATTGTCAGTGGCTTTTCCCACAATCACAATATCATATCCTTCTGCTGGTGCAGCTGAGTGGATTATGTCCTTTTCCTTGATAAGTCCTAAGCTTACTACATTTACCAGGCAATTTTCATCAAAGCTGTCATTAAAGTAGATATCTCCGGCAATGTTGGGTATGCCTAATGGGTTGCCATATCCTGCAATGCCTTCGACAACAGAATTGGCGATGTACTTGACATAATTCTTATTCTTTCCATGGGGGTTTCCAAACCGCAATGGATCTGCAGTGGCGATAACCTTGGCTCCCATGCAGGCAACATCTCTTATGATGCCTCCAATGCCAGTGGCAGCGCCCTCATATGGAACTACTTGGCTTGGGTGGTTGTGGGATTCATGACCGATAACAATGCCATACTGCTCCCCATTTACTTTGGCAAACTTGATGATACCGGCATCTTCCTGCGGTCCCTGCATAACCGTAGGGCCAGTGGTAGGCAGTAATTTAAGAATTTCCTTGCTTGACTTATAGCTGCAATGCTCGCTCCATTGTATGTTGAACATATGCAGTTCAGTGAGTGTCGGATTTCTTCCTATAAGCTCAGCTATCTTCCTGCATTCAGACACCTTCAGCGCCAAAGAATTCTTTTTTATGAAATCAGCTATATCTGCATCTGACTTAGAAGTAATCGGAATTGTCTCTATATCAACTTCCCCCATTTTTCCCGCTTAAAATGGAATAGAGTATGTATATAAAGTTTTTGGATAGGATAACCACTTATCACTTTATACAAGAAATTTGGTCATGGAAATCAAAATTTTAGGCATATAATCCTTTTACACTCAAAATTTGACAGTTTTCGTATAAAAAGAGTTCTCGGTTTCGTTTAACGATACAACGAAAAAGTGACCTCCCCCCCACCCTAAAGGGTGGGGGTTTAAACCCTTATAACACTAAAAGGAAGTTTGAAAAAATAATCTTTTGGGTATTTCTTTAGATAGTTGCTGAAATGTCTGTAAATAAAAACTTCTTCGTAAAATCTTTGATTTTGCTATAATTATACTACATATTAACATCCCATTATATTCTTCCTTATCCCCGGTAGATAACTAATGTAGTGTAGGCTGCATATAATAATAAGAAAATAGCTGCTTCCCATCTGTCTAATGTGTGCCGTTTGCCGCTGTACATGAAAAGGTACAGCAAAAGCGTGGTAATACCGAGTACCAAGAAATCCATATTGATCCCTAACGGAGCAGGCAATGGAGCTATGACTACACTTATCCCCATAATAAAGAATATGTTAAAGATATTTGATCCGACAATATTCCCTACTGAAATATCCATCTCTTTTCTTATGGCAGCTACTATTGAAGTGACTAATTCAGGCAGGGAAGTTCCCCCAGCAATGATGGTTGCAGATATCAAAAGTTCACTTACGCCTAATTGTCTTGCGATAGACACAGCACCATCCACCGTAAATTTCCCTCCAATAAATAGTGCGATTAAACCTCCGGTGATAAGAAAGAAGAGTTTTAAGCTTGAATATTTTTTGATATCTAAGGTTTCATTTTTAGCTGAATGCTTCAGCAAATTAAAAATATATAGCAGGAAAAGCGCGAAGAACAAGAGTAATATAATCCCATCAGTTTTGGTCAGAGTATTTTGAAAGTTGCTGTTAAATAATGCCTTATTCGACATGATGAACAAAACTATAACGGCAACCATACCCAAAGGAATTTCTTTCCTTACTGTGGATTTTTGCACCGTGAGGGGAGTAAGTAAGCCCGCTATCCCCAAAATAAAGAGTATGTTGAATATATTGCTGCCAATAATGTTCCCAAATGACACATCTGCCTTGCCCTGGATGGATGCGAAGATATTCACGATAAGCTCAGGCATCGAAGTGCCAAAGGCCACAATAGTGAGTCCGATCACTAAGGCAGAAATTCCCAGCCGCTTAGCCAGCGCTGATGCGCCTTCCACCAGCCAGTCAGCGCCCTTGTACAAGAGCGCAAGGCCGATGATGAGTGACAGGTATTCAATCATTGCTTTTATGTAATCTGGTTTCTTTATTAAAGTTTCCTAAAATCAAAACATTTATAAATAAGTTCGTAGGTACGAACTTTTATGAATCCTACCAGAGAGGACTATGTCAGGGCTATCTATATCTTGGGCAGCCGGCTGGACCGTGCAGTGCGGGAAGTGGACATAGCGCATCATTTGTCTCTGGCGAAATCTACGGTCTCAGAGAGAATTCACAAGCTGGAGATGCAGTCGATAGTTACTAAGAAATATGGCATAGGCCTCACCAAGAAAGGCAGGCTAATAGCTCAAAACCTGACAGAAAAACACAGGCTTATTGAAGTGTTCCTCCATGATGTTTTAGGCTTGAGGCAATTCGAGATTCATAGTGAGGCTGACAAGCTCGAACATGCCTTCTCAGACAAAAGCATCAAGAAATTAAGAAGTTTTCTCAAAAATCCAAAATATTGTCCGCATGGTGAAAAGATAAGATGAAGCAATTTCTGAAGAGGCATGCAAAGCTATTGTCCTTTATGGGCTCAGGCCTGATAGTGAGTGTTGCTTACATAGATCCAGGAAACTGGGGAACAAACATAGGCGGTGGCTCAACCTTCAACTACGACCTTTTATGGGTTATTTGGATGGCATCTGGCATGGCCATGCTCTTTCA
>Ga0209542_10002330_pt1 | contig 42677 bp, 42 predicted proteins | sample RifCSPhighO2_01_FD_184028 | JGI IMG/M metagenome (GOLD analysis project Ga0209542, IMG submission 184028) | Soil microbial communities from Rifle, Colorado - Rifle CSP2_plank highO2_0.1 (SPAdes) (version 2) | ecosystem: Environmental > Terrestrial > Deep subsurface > Rock core/Sediment ... | reverse complement strand
GCTGGCACATCTGCTGAAATATGACACGATTCACGGCGTTCTGGATGAGGATGTTGATTATAAAGACGGTTTGCTTATCGTCGGCAGGAAAAAGATCAAGGTTTTTGCGGAAAAAGATCCGCTGAAACTGCCTTGGGAAAAATTGAAGATTGATGTTGTCGTGGAAAGTACGGGAAGATTTACCGATCCTGTGGCGGCAGACGCGCACCGGGCCGCCGGCGCAAAAAAAGTGATCATTTCCGCACCGTGCAAGTGCGAAGCGGAAAAAGTTTGTCCGTTGAACACGACGACGCTGGTCTATGGTGTTAATCACCAGAAATATGACCCCAAGATCCATCATGTGATCTCCAATGCTTCTTGCACGACGAACTGCGTCGCACCGGTGCTGAAAGTGGTGCAGGATGCCATCGGCATAAAGCGCTGTTATTTTACGACGATTCACGCCGTGACTGCCGAACAGAATCTAGTCGATGGACCACCGCCTGGCGGAAAGGCTCACGACCTGAGGCGAACTAGGGCAGCGTATTCTAATATGGTTCCTACTTCTACCGGGGCGGATGTCGCCGCCGTTGAAGCTATTCCCGAATTGCAGGGAAAAGTGCGCGGCTTGGCGTTTCGGGTGCCGATCGCTGATGGGAGCGTGACCGATTTTACGATCGAAACGATGCGGGAAGTAACTCCTGACGAAGTCAATGCTTTGTTCAAGAAGATGGCCGCAGGGGCGATGAAAAGGATCATTCAATATTCGGAGGAAGATCTGGTATCATCTGACATCATCCATAATCCCTATTCAGCTATTTTTGACGCCCAGCTGACTCGGGTAGTTGACAAAAAGATTCTGAAGATTGTGGCTTGGTATGATAACGAATGGGGATACAGCCAACGGATGGTCGACATGATCAAGTGGGTGGGATAGAGAAATGGTGAATCTGACGGTAGAAGAATTACGGGAAATTGCCGAAAAGAAAGTAAAGAAGCCCAGAAAATTGCTGGTGCGGTCACAGCTCTACGTCAAGAATATTCAGCGAGCAGTTGAGAGAATAGTTACAACTGCAAAAAATTTTAAAAAAGACCTTCATGCAGGATCATTTGCACAAAAAAGAGTCGTCAAGACGCACGATCAACTGGTGGGCGAGCTTAAAAAATTAGAGATGTCGCTAGAGATTCTTTTGCAGACACTGGGTGAAGAATACGCTGTCGTGCATGCTGATTGGCCGCAAGAGTATGTTGAGAACCTGCGGTTGGTAGATGAAAAAGTCAATACAATGCTTAAAAAAATAATCCCTTTAGCAAGAGAACAACTGGCTAGGATTGATCGAAGTGCTAATATTACAAAAGCCCATTATCTTTCCCCTGAGGAAGCAAAAAGTGCTCCCGTTTTTATCGCCAGAGCTAGTGAGAATCTGATTCATTATCTGAAAGAAGTAATTGGTGAAAATCTCTCCGAAATAGCAAAACTACTGGCAATTGAAAAAGCATTATTCGCTACGGAGATTAATTTTCTCATGAGTGAAGAAGCGGGGAAGCATTTTAAAGAAAATGGGGGCGTGTATCTAGCAGAAATAATCAGGATGCTGAATAAATTCTTTGATTTGAGGGATGGGAATGGTGATAAAGTCATAAATTTTGTTGGCAGCTATAGATTAGGTACAAAAACGGAGGATGTAGGTCATTCCCCTGTTACCAAAACTTTTCTCCACTTAGAAATGTGGGATTCCCATTACGATAAGAATGGACATCAAGTAGGGTATCTGAAAGCATCCGCACATATTGAATATGTCCTGGGCTCACAGAAGTTTTACGTTAAAGTCTACAAATTGTCTTCATATGGCCATTCACATCACGAACCTCCCGCCTTGTTTGGAGATATGGACTCCAACAGCATGACTGAGATTCTGACGTATGTCCTTGGACGGTGTGGATATTATTGGGCGGGTTCTCGTCGGGCTTAAAGAGTCCTCAAAATCCGTGAAGAGCCATTGGGAGAGAAGATGAGATCACGCAAAATAGATCTTCTTCCATCCCCGCACTTTGCGCAGGCGCCCGATCAACTCTTGAATCTGTTCTAAACTACGCGGAATGATGACAAATGAACATTCCACCAGATTTTCATCCAATAACTTTGCTTTTGCTTCTTTTACTTCAAAGCCGGCAGAGGCGATCGTGTGCAGCATGTCGGCCAGCAAACCGCTGCGCTCCTGCGCCTGGATCACAAAACGGATGCGCTGATTAAATGTCTCTTTCCACTGCACGGGAAGCCAGCGCTTTTCTTCTTTTGCCGCGAGACGGCAGTCGCGGCGATGCACAGAGATGATCCGGCGCTTGGTGGCAATCCCAATAATCTCTTCTCCCGGCAAGGCGCGGCAGCATTGAGCAAGTTCACACTGCGCCGTGGGATGTTTTGGCGCCTGGACAAGAATCCCTTGCTCTTCAGTGGCCGCCGGTTTAATTTGGCGGAAATGGAACGGAGAAAGATGTTCAGTTGTTTTCAGTTCTTTGCGAATCTTCTGCCGGGATTTAGGGGAAGTAACGATTTTGATCCAGCTGCGGCGCGGGCGCTGATTCTTGTTAGTTAAAATATCAATGACATCGCCGGAAGCGAGGGGATGCTTCAGCGGCACAAAAATACCGTTAACCCTTCCGCCAACGGCATGATTGCCGACTTCTTCATGGATAGTGTAGGCGAAATCGAGAAGGACCGCGCCGCGGGGCAGTTCTTTAATATCTCCTTTGGGCGTATAACAGTAGATCGTATCCCCAAAAAGATCAACTTTGATCGTTTCCAAAAATTCTTTGTTTTCTGTTGTCTTTTGAAGTTCCAAGATGCTTTTGAGCCAGGCCATCTTCTTTTCAAAGATCTGATCGGACTTCAGTCCTTTGTAGCGCCAATGCGCGGCGAGGCCTTCTTCAGCAAATTCATCCATCTCCGGAGTGCGGATCTGAATTTCCAGATTTCGGCCGTTGGGAAGCAGTACTGCAGTATGGATAGAACGGTAGAGGTTTGGTTTGGGATTGGCGATGTAATCTTTCAGCCGCTCTTCTACCGGCTCCAGTTTCTCGTGCAGGAGGCCGAGCAGAGTGTAACAGTCTTTTTCTGTGGGGACAATAACTCTGATACCCAGGAGATCATACTGCTCATTCAGTTTCACTCCGCGCCCGGTCATCTTCCGGTAAATGCTATAAATGTGCTTAGAGCGGCCTTTAATCTTAACGATCGGGATCTTCTGCTCAGCGATGGAGTTAATCAGGGTAATGCTCTCTTCGATCAGCTGTTCACGCTGTTCACGGGAGTCTTCCAGAAAATCCTGGATCTCTTTGTATTTCCGCGGATTGATCATCTTAAACGCGGCATCTTCTAATCTGACTCTCAATTTTTCTAAACCCAGGCGATAGGCAAGAGGCGCGTAGATGTCCAGTACTTCGGAAGCAATGCGTCTTTGTTCATTCTCTGGAAAAACGCCGAGCGTAGAAAGATTATCTATTTTATTGGCAAGCTTGATCGTAATAATCCGCACATCACTGACGGTGGTAAGAATAATCTTACGCAGCGCTTCGGCGCTGAGCTTGTTGTTCTTGAATTTCAATTCTTTAAGACCATCGAGGCCTTTCAGCAAGGCAATCACCGATACTCCCAGCTCTCGTTCTACAGAAAGATATTCCTCCGGCGCTAAACCATGAAGCAGGCTGGCGGCAAGTGTCTCGGTATCAGCATGGAGATCGCAGAGGATCTCGGCGACACGCAGGTTATGCTGAAAAATGCTCTCTCCGGAGAGTCTTTTCTGCAGGGCAAGATGGGGCGCAGCAAGAGTGATCGCTTTCTGGAGGAGAGTACTATCTTCTGAAGAATAGCCGTTGGCCGGAAGAATGGCGAGAAAAGCAGGGACATCCATATTCTGCCAGAAGGCGTTTCATTTAAAAATGTTTTCGGATTTCAGATTCAGATTAAAGTATCAGGATGAAGATTCTTTCATTTTTTTCTCCCCCCAATCTCTAACAGCCGGTTATATTTTGCCAATCTCTCACCCCGACAGGGTGCGCCAGCTTTAATCATCCCGCAGCCGAGGGCGACAGCCAGATCAGCGATAAAAGAATCATTTGTCTCGCCGGAACGATGCGAGACCATCACTTTCCAGCCATTGTCAAATGCCAATGCGGCGGCATCAAGCGCTTCAGTGAGTGTGCCAATCTGATTGACCTTCAACAATAGACAAGTACAACTCTTGCTGTCAATCGCCGATTGAATCCGCAGAGGATTGGTAACCGTAAGATCATCGCCGACAATCTGGATGCCGGAACGGGCACGTAATTGAGAAAAATGGTGAAGATCATCCTCGTGGAAAGGATCTTCGATGGAGATCAGTTTGTACGTCCTGATTAATTGAAGATAATATCGAAGCAGCTGTTCTGCGTTACATATTCTTCCATCGAGATGATATTTTCTTTGCTGGTAAAACGAGGAAGCGGCGCAATCCAAGGCGAGGTCGACCTTTCCGGAATATCCTGCTTTGGCGATAGCTGATTTCACCAGACGCAGAACTTCTTCCGTCTTCTTCAGCGGCAGTTCAAAACCGCCTTCGTCACCGACGCCGGTAAGACCATATTTTTGCTGGATGATTCCTTTTAAGACATGATAAATTTCGCTGCCGGCGCGGAGGTTGTCGCGAAAGGACGGGAAACGGGGAACGATCAGGAATTCCTGAATGTTAATCTTGGATGTTGCATGTTTTCCGCCGTTAACAACATTAAAATAAGGACGGGGAAGAGCTTGCGCTCGTTTGGCGAGCTGCGGAAATTGAGAAAGGTAATCATGGAGCTCTTTGCCTTTGCTTGCTGCTGCTGCCCGCGCGCAGGCAAGCGACACGGCCAGGATGGCATTGGCTCCCAGTCTGCGCTTGTCTTTAAACCCATCTTTTTCAATCATCAGCGAGTCTATTTCCCGTTGGCGAGCCGGGTCGATCCCGACCAGAAGCGGCTTGATGATTTTGTGGATGTTGTCCAACGCTTTCTGCACGCCCAGGCCATGATAACGTTTACCTTTATCCCGCAGTTCCTTGGCTTCATGCTTCCCCGTACTCGCTCCTTCGGGAACGGAAGCGATCCCGACAGAATGTTCCGTGATCACCATCGCTTCGATGGTGGGATGGCCGCGGGAATCGAGGATCTCTCTGGCACGGATGTCGCGGATGGTGGGCATGGGTTTAGGAAAGAGATATTCGCTTATATAGTTTTTCTATCGAATGCACAATCCCTTTTCTGAGCGATAACTCCGGAGAGTGCTGCTCGGCCAAGATGTTCTGTCTGAAGTGCTAATTCACAAAAATGTTGGAGTGAAAACTATCTTTTTGCACGGCTCTTTGAGAAGCATTGACTTTAGTTCGGTTTTCACCAGACCGAACGGCCTGTAGCACTCTCTTCCGTTTTGGGTACTATCATTCACTCACAAAATGTGGCAGTGACCACATTTGTGCACCAGTGAAGTATTCTCTTCACTGAGTGTTTCGAATTGTGCCCTATCGAATGAACGAAACATTTAAATAGTATGTCTTAGTTATACTAATTTGTGGCTACTCCCAGCAAAGAACTAAATGTTTTGCAATTGATTTTAGAAAATAGTCCATTAAAAGAATGGCATTTTGAAGAAATAGTTAAAACTGCAAAAGTTACAAGAATAATTGCCAGCAAATGGCTCAAAAAATATGTAAAAGAAAGCTTGCTCAAAAGAATTAAAGAAAAAGGACGATTCCCTTATTTTACTGTTGGAAGTAATAATGCTGTTTATTATTCTATGAAACGAATTTACTTATTGGAAGAGCTTCATAAAAGTGGATTATTACCAAAATTATTTTCTTTGAAGAATGCTAAAACAATTATTGTTTTTGGAAGCTCCATTAAAGGGGATTGGTATAAAGAATCCGATATTGATCTTTTCATTTACGGGGATATAGATGAGTTTGACAAAAGTGTTTATGAACTCAAATTGAAGAGGCATATTGAACTGCATATTTTTGAAAATAAAAATGAACTGGAAAAAGTCAAGACAGGACTAATCAAAAATGTGATTAATGGCTATATTATAAAAGGTCAAATTCAGGACATTGCTGAGGTGGCATAGATGAAAATGATGATTGATGATCTTGACAAAACATACAAACTTTGCATGAGAACTGGCAACATCAAAGAAAAAATGGTTGACGTTGAATTAATAAAATCATTGAAAATTGTTGCTGAACAAGGGCTGATCTTTATTGCTGCGGCTTCAAAAGAGATTCCTAAGAACAGCACAAATTGGACATTTGTATTTAGGGATTATTATGAATCACTGCGCGGATTAATTGAAGCATATTTGTTATTTGATGGCATTGGGGCAGACAATCATCAATGTAAAAATGCGTACATCTGTTTTAAGCACTCCGAATTGGAACTTAATTGGGAATTTTTGGAAATAATCAGATTGAAAAGAAATGCAATTAATTATCGGGGACAATTGTTAAAATATGATGACTGGAAACAGTTCAAGCTTAATTTTGAACTTCATATTAATGCTTTGAAGAAAGAAATTGAAAAAAAGTTGATTTCTCTGTCATGACAGTACGGGAAAGTGCCTCACAATAGGTTAATAGACCGGCGGTATATGAAGAATAAAATGACTATTCTTGCTTACTTGCATACCCGCCCGCTTGATGCCGATAATAAGGAACGGGAACAAGCCGGCCATCAGCATTTTGTTCAACCCACTTTTCTTCTACCAGAAATTCCAGGATAGCCGTGGTCAATTTCGTCTGCCCGAGAAAACCAAAAGAATGATCGCCTTTGACGAGAGCATTGTAGATTTCAAATGTTTCATTTTTGTACGGAACTCTGGCGCAGTCATTGCAAACAGGAAGATATTTTATTCTCCCATCTTTGCTTTCTTCTATTCTCATGGTCTGATCAAAGAAAGGGGCAGGAAGATATTGATCAAAGAAATGAGTTCCATCTTTATCCACAAAATCAAAAGCTGGTTCTGAGGCAAGATACTGGCTTAAACCTTGTTCTTCGGCAAATTCTCCCGACCAAACCCGTTGTGTGTGATTGGCGGTATTGATACAGGCGGTCTCCCCATTGTCGCGGAGCGCCATACAGACTGGTTTCTTTGACAGTTGAATATCTACATAAGGCAAAACAGCATGGATCTGCCCAAACGGAAGATGGCGAAAATCATATTTTAATCCAGCAAGGTAAACAGCAAGCCCTTGCTCACGGGACCAGCTCAGAAAGTCAAGCATCTTCTGGGCATCATCAGGAGTAAGAGTAAATAAATTTGCTTCATCGATACCGACCACGCGAAGAGGATATCCTCGATGCTGGGGAATCCCCTCCTGTTCAAAAATCTTTCCGAGAGATTGACGATTAAAATGGAATGATTTGTGATCTCTTATTCTTCTTTCCAGATCCTCTTTCACTTCATCAATTGATGAAACAGTTTTCGCGGGAAATGGTCTTTCACCATCAATAACAAGCGCATCCCGCTCGCGGGTGTTCAGAGAGCTATTGTAAGCGACAGCATTGGTCTTGAAGTAAGGAGCACGACGTAATTCAGCAATCAACGCTTCGGTCTTGCCGCCATTCATCGGGTCAAAAAAGCCAATACTCAAACCGAAAAGATCTGGAATACGCACCGACTGATCTGGAATACGCACCGATTTTAAAAAATCCACATCATCCACCCCCCCTTCTTAAACCTTAAAAATAACCATTACAATAATCCTTAATAAACATTCCCTCTCCCCAAAAGATATATCGCACCCGCTAAAAGGCTATAAACTATTTACCCGCAGACTAATACCCATGATTCTGAAAGAGATGACTTTGAAGAATATCCGTTCTTACCTTGATGAAACGATAACTTTTCCAAAAGGGTCTGTTCTGCTGGCCGGAGATATCGGCTCTGGAAAATCGTCATTACTGCTGGCCGCGGAGTTTGCCCTGTTCGGCGCGTCACGCACAGATCTACCCGCTGAATCATTGCTGCGCAAGGGAACGGCGCACGGCTCGGTCTCGCTGACTTTTGAACTTCCCGGAAAAGTGGTTACCGTATCCCGCCATCTCAAAAAAGAAAAAGAAGTAATCAAGCAGACGGCCGGCGAAATCATCATCAATTCGATCAAAAAGGAACTTACCCCAGTGGAAATGAAAGCGGAAATGCTTAAGCTGCTTGGCTATCCAGAAGATCTGCTGACCAAAAATAAGAATTATGTTTTCCGCTACACAGTCTATACACCACAGGAAGAGATGCGTTTTATCCTCCAGGAAGATGCAGAAACGAGATTAAGCGTCCTGCGCAAGGTGTTTAATATTGACAAATATCATACGATCCGGGAGAATACGGCGTTGTATCTCAAAGCGTTGCGGGTACTGCTTGCTGAATTAAAAGCAAGGACAGAACCGTTGGCGCAGTACCAGCAGAAACAGGCCCTCTTTCTTGACGAGGAGAAGCAGCTCAAAGAAGCGCTGGCGGGGATAGAACAAACCGCCGGAGAAATAAAACTGCGTCTGCAGGGCTTACAGGAAAAAGTCCGGGCACTGGAACAAAAGTATCAGCAGACGCAGAAGATCCGCCAACAGATAGCGGCGTTGAGCGCGCTTCTGAAAGAGAATGAAAGCCAGCTGCAGCAGATAACGGAAAAAAGAGAGCAGACACTGCAGGCGCTGTCTCAGATAAACCTGGCGGACGATCTGGAGGCGCTGACGATCACCGCAGAGATCCAGATTTTAGAGCAGAAAAGACAGCACGAATTAGAGAAAAAAACCAGCCTACGGCAACGCGTGACTCTCTTACAGAAACAGATCGGCCAGCTGCAGCAGGAATTAGCGGCGGCGGAACAAGAGAAAGCAGTGGTTGGAGAGAAACAGAAACGATCTGACCAGCTTGTCCAGGAAGTTTCACGGAAAGGAGAACTGCTCGAGCGGAAAAAGCAGGTCGAGGAGCTTTTCGAAAAGACACAGGCTTTGATCACGCACAACCAGACGCTTCTCGCTCAATCACGAGAGATGCAGGAACGGGTGCTGCTGCTGAATACGTGCCCTACTTGCTTGCAGGAAGTTACTGCCGAACATAAGCATAAGATCACCGGACAGGAAACGCAGAAAATACAGCAGGCGGAGATCATTTTGGGCGAACTGCAGAAGAAGCGGGCAATAATCTGGCAGCAGCGAGAGGACGCCCTGCGGAAAATTGAGGATGTTCTCCAGAAAGAGAATGTCTTGACAAAAATCAGCGTTGAACTGGAGCATTACGCCCGGAAGTTGGAGTTAACCATCCGGAAAAAAGAGGAACTGCACGCGTACGTCCGGGAAAATAATCTGCTGATGACCGAATGGGAAGAGCTGGAGAAGAACGACAAAGGCAGCCAGATGGAACTGCTCATCGCAGAAAAACAACAGCATCTTCAGCAGCTGGTCCGGCGCGAGTATCTGCGCAAACAGGAGCAGGACAGCCAAACGACGCTGGAAAGAACACAGATGAGGAAAGAACAGATATTACGGGAGCTAACAGAACTGGAAGCGGCCAGGACGAGCGAGGAGAATGTCCTTCCCGAGCTGGAAACAGAAAACAGAAACCTAACCGCGGTCCGGGAAAAAGAGCGGGACATCTCCGTACGGGCCGCAGAAGTCAGAACAAAGAAAGAGCTGATCATCACGCGGATCGAGGAGATGGAAGAGCAAATTAAGAAGCTGACAACGGAAAGAGAAAGATTGTTGAAGGTGCAGGAGATCCACCATTGGCTGGAAACCTTTTTTATCAATCTGACGCACACGATTGAAAAACACGTAATGATCCGTGTGCATCGTTCTTTCGACCAGCTGTTTCGGGAATGGTTTGCGATGATGGTCGATGATGAACAGGTCAGCGGCCGGATTGACGACACGTTTACGCCAATCATCGAACAAAACGGACATGAAATCTTGTTTTCCCACCTGAGCGGCGGGGAGAGGACATCGGCGGCGCTGGCCTATCGATTAGCGCTGAACCGGGTGATCAATGATGTCATCCATTCGATCAGGACGAAAAATGTGCTGATCCTCGACGAGCCGACCGACGGTTTCAGCACGGACCAGCTCGACAAGATGCGGGATGTCCTGGAACGGCTCGGACTGGAGCAGATCATCCTCGTTTCGCATGAATCCAAGATCGAGAGTTTTGTCGAGAATGTGATTCGGATACAGAAAGAAGGGCACGTAAGTAGGGTGGTATAGATATTCTGGTTGTTTCGCAAGAATCTATCTTCATCCTGCGCGAAATGTTTAAATAAGCGGGAAGAAGTGGGTGGGTATGCTAGTAGAAATCAGGGAAGGCATTTATCTCACAACCCCCGATGAACCTTTCTTTCAGGGAATGGTGCGTACTGATTTAAGCTTGGCGGAGAGCGTGCGGCTTTCGCTGCCTCGGGGCGATTATCATGGACTTTTTGTCCAGACGGTGTTAGGGCATGCCAACGAAGGTCATCGGCATTTCTATAACAGGGCCAAATTTCCAGAAGTCACTCTACCTGACATCATCATTGCCGCCGGCCTCGATCTTGATACTATCAAACAGCAGCGTCAGGATAAGATTGACGAAGTCCGCGAATGGATCGAATTAGCAAAACAAAGAAAAGTAGATCGTCTTCTGGTCAAAGGAAGACCATTGCTTGGTGTCGAGATGTTAAAAGATGAGGTCATTGACCCAGAATATGTTTTCCGCGGCATGATTCTGGCAGGTCTCATGGATAACTATGAGTGGCGGCAGAATGCGGTTGCCCATTACAATGCAAAGACGATAGATAACGATGATCTGGTCATCGGCGGTGGAACATCGATTGTCTTGGATAAACAAAAATTGATCGAATGGAAGCCCTTTGCCATCGATGAACTGGCAAAGGGAGAGGCGACAGCCGAAATCTGGGCGGAATTAAACAATCTGGGGATCATCACAGATACTTCCAATCCTCATGCGGAAGTGGTCTATGTGCGCAAGAAAAAAGGATTAGGAACATCAGACGACACGGCGTTCATTCTCGCAGGAGAATTATACAAAAGTGCAGGAAAAGTTGCAGCACGTTCTGCCTTCTGGGGAGCATTTATCGTTGATGGAGTAGATACTTATGACAAATGTGTGATGACTCCGCTGGAAGGGGGATATGATGAGTTGATTGGGAGAGAATTAAAAAAAGATTTTCCTGGCCTTGTCCCTAAAGAGACGGTGTATCAACTGATCTACTATTCGGCTAAGGGAAATAGCGGGTATGTCGTCAGTTCTTCCCACAAAAGGCTCATTGAATTTCAAGAGATGGCGAGACCGCGGCTTCCCACCCTTCAACAACATCTGCGCTTTATGGAGGAAGGAAAAGGGCCGGATGGCTCATTTAAAGTTGGCTTTGAGAGGCAGCCCGGCAGCAATTTTTATAGCCGGGTGCGGAGAAGAGTAGAGCATTTGCAGAAAGAACTGAAAGTATAGATTGAACTCTCTGTTGAGATCAGCCAAATATTTTTCTTATTGTCTAAATGTTCGCTGGTGGAAAAATTATTCCAGCACTGCTTTCAAAGAAGCAATACCCACTTCCAGCTGCTTATCCGACGGCTCTTTGGTGGTGATGCGCTGCAGCCATAAGCCGGGAGCGATGAAGCTTTTCACAAAAATATTTCGAGAGTATTTCCCGCTCAGCTTGATGATCTCATAGCCGATGCCGGCAATCACCGGCAGGAGGAGAATGCGCCCAGATAATTTCATCCACCAGGGGCCGGTAATCAACGAGAAGACGCCGATGGAAAGAATGATAATCACAAAGAGAAAGGTCGTGCCGCAGCGCGGATGGAAGCGAGAGCATTTTCTAACATTTTCCACGGTCAATTCTTTTTTCCCCTCATAGCAATAGATGGTCTTATGCTCTGCGCCATGGTATTGAAAGAGTGTCTTGACATCTTTCATCAACGAAATGGCGAAGAGGTATCCCAAAAAGAGGACGGCGCGAAAGACGCCATCCAGAACATTGAACAGTACACCGCCATCTGCAGAAAGATAATGTGCTGAAAAGAACGGGATGGCAACGAAAATAAGAACGGAGAACAGAAGGGAGAGGATAATTGTTCCCACCAATTCTTTTTTACTGAGCGCTTCTTCTTCTCCAAGATTCTGGCTGCTGCTCCAGCTTAGCGCGCGGATGCCATCATACAGCGTATATCCCAAACCCACAACTCCCCGCAGAAAATAGACATTGAACATCTTGGGAAAGTAGGTTGAGGTGTCTTTTTTGATCTTGATCTCGCCGTTGGGCAGCCGGACGGCTACCGCGAATTTCTCTTTATTGCGCATCATCACGCCTTCGATAACTGCTTGACCGCCAACTTCCATGGGGATTCGGGAGGAAATGACTTATATAAAGATATCGGGTTTTTATCGGCGCGTCCGCTACGCGGACAACTCAACGACGTACCCCACGCAGACGGCTGCCGTTATCGACGTAACGATCACCGGCATCGAAGCTGGAATTGCTAACGAAACTACTCTTTCTCAGAAAAAATTCCCCAACCCCATCTGCTTGCCTTTGCGTAAAAGCTCATCTTCCGTATAGCCGAAGACATTGAAGATTCCGATGACCGCCGGGATGACCTGATGGCCGATATAATACTCCGCATCATACGATTTGACATCTTCCCGCAGCTGTGCCCGATCACGGACCAAACCGGAACCAGCGCCGATCACATACTCAATGACCCTGCCGGGGAAAACCCGTTCGCCTTTTTCTTCCATCCGTTTGGCAACGAGAACATGCGGCCCAAGTGAAGTGTATTGATCAAGTTCACGCGTGATCTGGGTCCTGATCACCAGTTTGGACAGATCGATTTTTCCTTCTTTCAATTCAGTGATGATCTGTCTAACCTGCGTAAACGCTTCTTCGGCTTTATCTTCAAGCACAAGCTGTAAGACTTTCTCCTGGATCTCTTTGGCTAAAAACGACCAGTTTCGGCGTATGGTCTCAAAGCCGACGATCTTCAAACTCCCGCTTTCACGCAGCAGCGCATACTTCTTCTTCGCGCCAAGATCCGTTCCTTTGACTGCGACAAACAGGCCGCGCGGGAAATAACCCTCGCATTCCAATTCCATCTGGCCGGGGAGATCGACATTGATCTCATCCATGAACTGTTTGGCCTCATCAAGATTTTTTTTACCTAAAAGCAAGAAAACACTATCGGTGTTATGAACGAGCAGAAGGCCTTCCGCGTCAACAAAATTATGTGCCGTTTCAACTTCGAGATCATAAACCGACCCCTCATAAGATTCTTCTTTTATTTCTTTTATTTTTGCAGCGATATAATTGCCCCTATCAACTCCTCTTGCTCCTTGAAGGCGTAGTGAAGAAATGGAGGGTTTATCTTTTCGATAACGCCAACCAATGTGTTTTATCTCTTTACCAAAATAAGTCTTGCCGTGAGTTAGAGATTTAAGTAAATATTGAACCCCGGATGCTAGATCTTTACTTTTCGTATCGAAACGAACAAAGTGGGTATAATATCTCAGATCTCTCGTTTTATTTCCATCACCATCTAAATACCCTTTGATAAAAGATTGTCTAATTATCTCCTCTGAAGAATAAATAAATGGGGGGACGGTTTTTCCACTACTGCTCTTGCCACAGCCAAAACCATAAACAAATAAAGCAACGATAGGAATTCTCTGGACTCGATAATAGTACATATTCTTGTTTATTCTCTGATCAAAATTAACGACGATTTTAAAATTTTCTTGTAAGATCGTGTCAAAATATTGCTTCACTCTCTCAATTAATCCACGATCTTGGGAGCCAAATGACAGAATGCTCTTCCAACTATTTGTTGTTTTAAGATAACTTGCTGATCCCTCCGCACAATAGAAACCAAGGATCCAGGCTAGTTCTGAATTGAGAGTAAAAAAGCGGGGAATTTTCCCCCCTTCACCATGCTTTGTGCCGATGAATTGAAAATCCAGTGAAGGAAGACTTTGTAAACCCATTTTTCGATCATCATGTTGAGAATGGACGTGACTGGCCAGAGATCTACTCTGATGACAATAGGGACAAATCCCCCGCCGAGGAGGGAATTGCTTCGTATCTTTGTAAGAGAATATATTTTCAGCAAAGGGACCAAACGACATGGTGGCAAGATCAAAAATGTGCCCCGAATGATAATTCTCTTTAACTGAAATGCCCGTGAGTGAAACTAAGCTGTCCCCTTCTTTGAGAGTTAGAGCATTTACTAATTTTGGTTTACCATCTACTAATTTATAAACGGAATGTTGAGGAGTAACTACTGTTGTGCCATGTGTTGTAATAAATCGTAGAAGTTTTCCTTTTTTAAGAGAGGAATAACCATGTCGAATGACTTTCGTGATGGGGCTAAAGATTAATTTTGTACCATCAAAAGCGAGAGTCTTGTATTTGTTAAACTGAAGAGGACTCCCATTTTGGTCTACAAAATCCCCAATAGAAATTAATTCAATTTCATCTTTTTCATTCATCATAAATATCTTTCGATCTGGCGGCAAACTGTCTCCGTAAACAATGCCAAAGCCATTCTCTTCTGCTTTCTTAATCGTCTTTTGGATATAATGACGGGCGTATGCCGTCGTCGAAGCGGCGCATTCCAGACAATACCAGCGCGCGCCGAAGAAACCAAGATAACCATAGAAAGCGTTGGCGAGGATCTTCAGCGCATAGGTGCGGGCTTCTAGCACCGAAACATCTTTTCCCGTCTTCTTCTCTTCTTTTAATTGTTTTTTGACGGCGGTGCGTTTCGTGATCAGATCGTCAAGGACGAGGGGGATGAATTTTTTCTCGCGCTGACAGAACCAATATTCTTCTTTTTCCGGAACGTGCTCTTGATCGCGGCAGCAAGAACAGCGAAAAGCCTCCGGGCCGAGATTATGGGCAGTGATGATCGTCGGGTACAATGAACGGAAATCGAAGACAACAATATCTTGATACAAACCGGGAGTTGGCTGAAAGACGAAAGCGCCTTGGATGGATTCTTCCCTTCGTTCTTCCATTTCCGACCCCTCGGCTTTATTGGGAGCAACAACATTGAATTCGATGGCGCGCCGGAGGATGTAATTCTCGACAAGTTTGCTGAAGCGCATGCGCGTGACATCGAAAGGAGGAAGACCGACAATAGAGGTAAATTCGAGAATGTCAGACCATAATTTTTCGCAGAGCCGGCGCGTAAGAAGGGCATCGTGAAGGTTATAAGCACAATACGGGGCAATATTCTCCGGTTCGTTGTCCCAAATACCCGCAAGATTGTCTAAATTGACTTTATGCTTGCGGTAGCCGAGCAATTCTTGGGCGACAGCATCAAGAGTGTAGCTATCCGTCTTTAAATTGAGGCCGAAAATCTGTTTGACAAATTTAAGCATGTCCAAATGGAGAATTCCCTTGATTTTCACTTCCCCACTGCGGAAACCGCTCCGGGAGAAGACCTGCATCTCTGAACCATCGAGGCCAAGGTCGAGGGGAAGCTGATACTTCGCCGCGCGTGTCTTAAGATAGGGCAGATCAAAGCCGTCAGAGAAATATCCCGTCAGAATCTCTGGGTTATATTCTTTGATGACCTGTCGGAAACGTTCCAGCATCGCCTGCTCATCAGCGACGTGTTCGATATAAGGATATTCGTGGGGGAATTGTTTCCAGGTGATTACTTTCTGGAATTCGAGATTCTGCTCGTCGATTCCGGAGAGCCCGATCATCAGGATCGGATTTTTTTCGGGATCGATCTCTTTCTTTTCAGCGTAGGTTTCAATATCAACAGCGAGGATTTTCCATTTCGTCGTTCCTGCACCGGGAGTGATTTTTTCCGCGAGGAAAAATGATTGGTTGGAAGGCGGTTCATCAATCATCGATGGATCAATGGAATGCCCTTCTACAATCATCTTCTGCAACGGCATGATGCCCGTGTCTCGCAGATAGCGGTGGACAAAAGGGATGTCTTTTTCAAAACATTCCAACTCCCACTGCTGAAATTCTTTGGAAAACAGAGGAACAGCTTTGGGGTAGCTGACCGAGACCTGCCAGAATTGCTCTTTCTTGCCGATGTATTCACGCTCGACTTCAATGACACTGCGGACGCGGGCAGTAGTTTGGTTGTCAGTGATCGTTGCTTTGGTGATCTTTTCTAAGAGTTGTTCTTTGTTTTTTAATGGAACGTGGACATAGAAGAAGGGATAGTGTTCATCAATGACGCAGATCTGCTTCCCTTCTTCTGTCTTGGCGAAAAGATACATGTAAACTTTGCCGTTCTTGACTTTGTATTCAAAATCGTAGGGATAGCAGATAAGGGGCATGGTGATTTCGGGAGGAAAATGCTTTATAAAAGTATGCTCCAAGATGTTTAAATAGAATGAGGGGGAAAGAGGAAAAAATGAACAAAGACATCCTCTTTCTGGACAAAGATTCAACGCTCGGTGACTGGGTATGTGGAGACGGACTCTATCCTGGCGCGAAAGAGTTTCTGCAGCACGAGAGAGAGTGGGGGAGAGAACTGTACATCGTGACAGCCGCAGGAGAACCGGGAAGAGTGCACCTCGTGGAAGTCGATCATCTGTTAACTGATTATTTTGGCGGTGAGAAGATTGATGCTTCTCGCGAGGGATTATATTGCTTTCCTGATGGGACGTTTAGAATTATTTCTGAAGATTATCGAAGTCGTATTTGGACTCTGCCCGATGAAGAGCGAAAACAGCTTTTTGCAGAAGTAGAGAAGTTATGTGATCAAAACGAGTTTACAATCAGCGACGCTGAAAGAGAATATTTACAAAAACAAATTGATGATTTTTGGAAAAAGTGGGGCGACAGCATCAATATTAACACCGGCGAGTCATTTGATGAGACAACACGATATCAGAACCCCTATATCAACGGAGCGCATATGAAAGATCTTCATCTGGCACGAAGATTAATTTCTCCGCAAGACTTTCAACAGCTGCGAACGGTTATGGTGGGAGATCGGGGAGATGCGGATATCTATTCTTCTGACCCATCCACCCCGCTGGTAGTCGTTTCAAAACGCGTGAGAGAAGGAGAATGGAATCTTGTTTCCGCTATTGTCGACCTTCTGTTTGACAATCCGGAGAGAATGCTGTGGGAAATGTTTGATGGGCTGCATACAGCAGAGAACGTCACTTTACAAAATGAGAATTATAAATTTGAACGTAATGAATGGAGTTCAAGATTAGTCTATTGCCCCTAATGATAGCACATAAAGCGCCCAAAATGTATTTGTTTAGCTTTTCCGACAGGCCGTGAGTGAGAGCGGAAAAATGGCAATGATCTCGCTTCAAAAACAGCCGTCGCCTAAAACATTTTCCGCACATTAATTTTCAGTATAAACCGCCAATCTCACTCACCATTTGGCCTTGCCGCCAGCTAAACAAATACCCCAAAAGTATTTAAACACAATAGAATTATAAAGTCGCATGGGTCAAAAATTTACAGTTATTGTCGAACAAGGAGAGGACGGTTATCTGATCTCTGAAGTAGTGGAGCTTCCTGGCTGCCATACTCAAGCAAAAACCTATGAAAAACTAATTGAACGGACAAAAGAAGCAATCTCTTTGTATCTTGAAGCTCAGGGTACGTCAGAAGTTAAAAGTAAATTTCTCGGGTTACAGCAAGTTGAAATTGGAGCGTAAACCATGTCTGATAAGTTGCCTTCTTTAAAGGCAAAAGAGATTGCTAAAATTCTAGAGAAGTTAGGGTTCGAATTCAAAAGACAAAAAGGAAGTCATATGTTTTTTGCCCATCCGGATGGGAGAACAACCGTGGTTCCTAATCATCCAACAGAACACGTTGATCGTGGTTTGTTGAACAAGATAATCAAACAAGATTTGTTGATGAACAGAGAAGAATTCCTGAGATATGTGAAGTAAAGGTTGTTAGACCATCGTTGCACAGTGTTAATGTCTTGTCAACAAATTTTAAATAACCTCTTTAACCTCTATTTTCGGTGCTCCATCTTAATGCCCAGCTCCGCGAGCGATATGGTTTATTCTCACGGCAGGCTCTGGAGAGCATTTTCCGTGATCCGGAATTATATGTCGCCGGAAACATCGCCGATCTCAAAACGGCGAGAATTAAAAAGACGCGATATAAACTGTTTTCTCCGGGAAATAAATTGCCGGACAAGTCGATCATATTTATCCAATCCTGTTCTGTGGAGATGATTCGGGAAACAGCAGGAGAGTTCGCTGCGGAAAGCGGGGAAAAGCAAATCCGGCCGTTTATCCAGGCAGTGCCCAACGCATTTATTTCCGATGACAGCGGGAAACTGCCGATCATCTGCCCGTTTAAGATTGAACAGACAATTCGATTAGAAAACGTCCTGCTTTATTATTATCACCGCTTGGGACTATACCGGCTGGAACATTCCGTGGAGACGCCAAGTCAAAATGTGCTGACCAAAACTATTCAGGAGCGCATCATCAATCTCAAGGAATCTTTTTCAGCGACTTTAAGAGATAATTAGGCTTCTCTTTTCCGCTGATCTTTTCTTCTTTTGGTTCAGAAACTACTTCTTTTGGCTCCACTGTTTTTTCAGCTGTTGTTGGCTTTTCTGTCTGCCCTTGCAGCGCCGCAAACTCATCTTTGAGCAGGACAAAAGTCCGGTCCAATTCATCTTCCGAAAGCTGTTTCGGTTCCCACTGCAGGTTCAGTCCATCATTATCCTGGCGGGGGATGACTTCGATGCCAAAATGTGGAATGTTCTGTCCGGCTCCCAAGCCGTTGCGCACGAGAATATTTGTGCCTTTAGCACCAAGACATTCAAATACGGCGATGCTGACCTTGTTCGCCAGGACAGCACAATGGCTGAGGACATCTTCGGAAACCATCTCCAGGATGGGAGCATGCTCTCTCGGAAAGACGGTAATCTGTCCGGGGGTCAGGACATGATCGCGCACGGCGATGACAGCACGATCATCTTCATGGATGATGACCGCTTTGCTTTCGCCGGCAAGAATATTACATAATTCACAGCCCATGATTGATTTTATCACCGAAAGAGTTCTGCAATATCATCTAAGACGGCAGTAGGATTGGTCATCTTTTCGCTGTCTTGCTCGCTGTCCTCTTCGGGAGATGTTTTTACCTCTTTTTTCTTTTTTGTTCGCGATCCACTTTGTTTTTGTTTTGGCATTGTTGTCGGTTTCTTTTTTTCCGGAGTGATCTCTGGTGATATTTTCTCTTTCTCCACCACGCCAGCCATTTCCCCACGTACAAGCTGCGCCAGCCGATCCTGCACGGCTTCTTTCACTTTTTCCGGTAATTCCGGATCGATCAGCTTGTCTTTGACCGCGAGCAGATGATCGCCTTCTTTTCGGGGAAGAAGATGGAGAAGAAAATGCTGCGCCCGCTGACCGGCGGCTGCGCCATTGGCGATGAAGATGTTTGTGCCAGAAACGCGCAAGGCACGAAGCTGCAGGCGTGAAAGCACTTTTGAGACAGAGAAGAGATGCTCCAATTCTTGTTGAGGCACTTGCGGCATGATCGCGTAATGTTCTTTGGGCAGGAGAAGAAGATGCCCTTTGGTCGCCGGGTTGATATCCAGAACAGCCAGACAAGAATGGTCTTCATAGATTTTCTTACTGGGAATTTTTCCCGAAATAATCTGGCAGAAGATGCACTGCTGTTTTTGCAGCTGGCGGAGCTCTTCCGGAGACATGGACTTGAGCTTCTTCTCCAATTCTTTCTGTTGTTCTTCAGTGAGTTCCAGCGGAGTATCTACCATGTTATTGCAAGGGAGAAAGGAGTTAATAAAGGTATCTTTGGTAAAATGACCGGTAATCTTAAATATAATTTAATTCTATAAATAGATCAATGGACATACTCGCTGGCGCTAAATTTGTTGTAGAAAATGCTCAGCATATTTCTATCAACAAGAACGCATTGGTCTCGTTTAGCAAGAACTTTCATCATGGAGATGTTAACCACTGGCTTTCTGCTGCCCCCGTTGATTTTTCTGCATTGAGCGAAGAGGAAATATTAAACTTTCTCCTCGTCTACAGTACTATTGGCTTTTGCTACTGGGGGAATCAACCATGGTCAGTTAAATATCGTGGAAAGAAACACCTCGGTTCTTTTGCCATGCTCGCTGCGATCATGAAAGCCCATGAAAAAGGCATACAAATACTTGATCCCAAATATAGAAGTCGTATCAATGCACAGGAATTCTCTGAGATTTTGGAAATCAAAGAGAACAACCAGATTTATTTATTTCAGGAAAGGTTGGCATTTCTTCACGAAAGTGGGGCTGTCATTCTCGAAAAATACGATGGAAAAATTTCAACTCTTCTGAAGTTAGGAGATGGCGATGTCATCAAGCTTCTGGACATTCTTACGCGTGATTTTTTGGCGTATAACGATTTTTACACCTACTGCGGAAAGAAAATATCTTTCAATAAAAAAGCTCAACTTTTCATCTCTGATGTCTTCCAGATATTTGGTGGAGAGGGAATCGGTCATTTTCATAATATCCAGAAACTAACAGCGCTAGCAGATTATCGGATTCCCCAAGTATTGCGAAACTTGGGCATTTTAGTCTACTCCCCTGAATTGGCAGATAAAATTGATCGAGGCATTTTAATCTCGAAAGGAAGTCCTGAGGAAATTGAACTTCGGGCAGGAATGATCTGGGCTGTTCATCTTATTTATAATTTAATCAAAGAAAGGGAACAGAGAGTCTTACCAATTGGGGTAAATGATCATCTTTGGTTATTGAGAAGGCAAAAATTTTCAGACGACCACATTCACCATAAGACGATTACGACCGGGTATTGAAAAGATTGATAATATTTATCTAGAAAAAGAATAATTATCGATTAAACCTATCCCAAAAACTCCCGCACATTCCGAAACTCCATTTTCACAAACAAGCGAAAATCAATCCCCCGTTCTTTCAATTCATGCAAAGCGAGCTGCACATGCGTGCTGCCTTTAGGCAAAGTAAAACCGGCTAAACTACTCAAGTACTGCAATTGCTGTAATGCGGCTGCCCGCGCCAAGATGGACGCGGCGGCGATCTCTACATATTTACTTTCACCTTTCTCAACGGCAAGGTCGCCCACCGTACAGCCAGGATATTTGTCAACCACGTGCTTGCCGGGAAAAAGGTGCTTGGCGGTATCATGATGCAGATTGTTCAGCAGGATCGTAACTTTACCAACACGGTTATATTCCTCCGGAAGCAGACCGCGGACTTCACAGGGCGCGAGATTCTTGATCTCAACGGCCAGACGTAGAATTTCACGATCGTCAAGAAGCTTGCTGTCGGCTACGCCCAGCTCATGCAGTTTCTGTCGCAGAGCAGCATCAGCTTTGACCGCCGCAACAACCAAGCCACCAAAGGTATCGCCTTTCAATGATTCATCGCTGCCGATAATCCAGCCCGTTTCCTTACGAAAATGCTCTTCCGGATCGGGGCGGGTGATGCCGATCATCTTCAGATCGTGAAGAACACTTTCCAAAGCATCCGCCTTGCCTTGCAACAATAATTTGCCGGAAGTGTACAGAATCAGCTTGACGCTGTTTTTCTGCAGGCAGAAAGTTTCATAGATGGTCTTTGGCTCTAGTGGGGTATAGCCCTTCTTCAGAAGCTTCTCGAGAACTTCCTGCTCCACTTTCTCAAAAACAACCATACCGGTAGAGATGACGTCTCGTTTAATAAAATCTTCGGCGGATAGTATTTGTTTAGCTGGCGGCAAGGCCACAAAGTGTATCCGAAGATGCTTGAACACCTAGCTTAGTGCGGAAATCTTCTGTTCCACAACAAGATGCAGACAAAATAGCGGCCGATTTCCGCTCGGATACACTGCCTGCCGGAAAAGCTAAACAAATACGGAAGAGATGGTGCTAATCAATGAGTAAATCTAATACGTGCTCGCTCCCTAAACCTTTATAAATATACTACTTTTTCAAGAAAGAATGCCCGCAAGAAAGAAAACAACAGAAAAAACCGTTGAAAAAACAATCCTCGCTCCGAAGAAAGGGGCAGCCGCCAAGGCAAAAGCAGAGCATGCGGCGATGCCTTCCAATCAGCCAGTTGTAAATATTGCTCTTGTAGGCCACGTCGACCACGGCAAGACGACGTTAACCGAACGCTTGAGCGGGAAATGGACAGACACCCATTCTGAAGAATTAAAAAGAGGCATTACCATCCGCTTGGGCTACGCCGATTTTACGGTCTATCACTGTGAGCAGTGTGATCTTCTGACAACAAAAGAAAAATGTGTCAAATGTAATGGTGCAACAACGCCCCAGCGAAAATTATCTTTGGTCGACGCGCCTGGTCACGAATCGTTGATGGCCACGATGCTCTCTGGAGCGGCTATCGTCGATGGCGCCATCCTCATGGTGGCGGCAAATGAGAAGTGTCCGCAGCCGCAGACAAAAGAGCATCTGATGGCGCTACAGATCTCCGGAATCAAGAAAGTGATCATTGTCCAAAACAAGATTGATCTAGTGACCGAAGAAGAAGCCCTGGAAAATTACCAACAGATCCAGTCATTCCTCGTAGCAGCAGAATATAAAGATGCGCCGGTCATTCCTATTTCAGCGCGGGCAAACGTGAATATCGACATGCTGCTGGAAGCGATCCAGGAATATATCCCCACACCGCAACGGGATGTAGAAAAAGAGCCGCTGATGCTCGTTGCGCGTTCATTTGATATCAACAAGCCGGGGACACGTCCGGAAAAACTTCTTGGCGGTGTTCTTGGGGGAACGGTCAAACAGGGAATATTCCGTCGCGGCGACACGATCGAGATCGTACCGGGTTACATGGTGGAAGAAAAGAATAAGAAAATTTGGAAGCCATTGCGCACAAAAATCATCCAGATCTTTTCGGGGGGAAAGCCTGTTGAAGAGATCCACCCGGGAGGGAGCATGGCCTTGTCCACGTTATTAGACCCGTCTATTGTCAAATCAGATTCATTGACTGGCTCTCTCGTCGGGAAGACCGGGAAATTACCTCCGGTGCATTATCAGATTACGTTAGATACCCATTTGTTAGAGAGGGTTGTGGGTGCAAAAGAAGAGGTCGAAGTCAAACCGCTGGCCAAGGCAGAAGTGTTGATGCTGAATGTCAACTCTGCTGCAACTGTGGGAGTTGTTGTCGACCCTTCAAAGAAGAATACGACCTGTGTATTGAAGAAGCCGGTGTGTGCAAACATTGGAGATCGGATTACGATTTCCCGTAGGGTGGGTGATCGGTTCAGATTGATTGGCTATGGGATATTGAAATGATCTGGATAGATCATAAACAAGCAAAGCTTTTTCTGCGAAATTGATAGGTACAAATCACCGGTTTAATAGAAAAAGTCGTCCGCTTGGCCTCAAGATTGACTGTGAGAAGCGGTCGACAGGAACAGGCGCGAAAAAGATAAGATTAAATAGTCTTTTCTGCGTTCAGGAATACAACCTGTTTTCGCCGCGGTCAATGGCCAGGAGGACTTTTTCTACTAAGTACAAATCACCGTAATCTTTAAAAATCAAGCCCCTTTCGGGAGTTTAGATAAACTATGGATAAACCAATAGAAAATGCCTCTCAGCTTCGGCTGAAGGTCATGGAAGCAGTACAGGATGACGTCAATCGCGGTATCGTCAAGATCGACTCCAATTTCATGAAGCAGATCAACCTCAATCCAGGCGATGTTGTGGAAATCAAAGGCGAACGCCGGACAGCAGCCATCGTCGATCGCGGCTACCCTGGTGACATCGGCCTTAATATCATCCGTATGGATGGAAATTTGAGAAAGAATGCCCGAACAAGTGTCGGAGAAATTGTCATTGTCCAAAAAGCGCAGGTAACGCCGGCCAAAAAAGTCGTCATCGCCCCGGCGAATAAAGGGTTCATGGTCAAAGCATCTCCCGATTGGTTCAAGCAGAGCCTCTTGGGAAAGACATTTGTCAAAGGTGATCTAATCTCTCTGGGCGGCGCACCACGCCGCCGCCTTTCCTATCCCGATCGGGAGATGAGCGACATTTTTTCCATGATGGAACGGCAGTTTGCCGGCTTCGGCTTGGGCAGTTTGCGTTTTATCGTTGCCGATACTCTTCCCAAGAAAGAAATTGTCATCGTTACGGCGGAAACAGAAGTGGAATTAAATCCGTCAGCAGTAGATATCCGTGAGGAAGAAGGGATCAGTCTGGGCATCAACTATGAGGATATCGGCGGTCTGGGAGACGAGATTAAGAAAGTACGCGAGATGGTCGAACTGCCGTTGAAACATCCGGAGATCTTTGACAAGCTGGGAATCGAGCCGCCGAAGGGAGTTCTTTTACACGGCCCTCCCGGAACGGGAAAGACGCTGCTCGCCAAAGCCGTCGCTTCGGAGACAAACTCGCATTTTATTCTCATCAACGGTCCGGAAGTAATTTCTAAATTTTATGGCGAAAGTGAAGCCAACCTGCGGAAGAAATTTGAAGAAGCTGAACAAAATGCGCCTTCGATCATCTTTTTCGATGAGATCGATGCCATCGCCACGAAAAGGGAAGAGACAAAAGGCGACGTAGAAAAACGTGTTGTCGCTCAACTGCTGGGGCTGATGGATGGTCTGAAATCCCGAGGAAAAGTCATCGTCATTGCAGCAACAAATATTCCCAACCAGCTGGATGCTGCCCTCCGCCGTCCTGGCCGTTTTGATCGCGAGATCGAAATCGGCGTCCCGGACAAGCAAGGCCGTCTGGAGATTCTCAAGATTCATACACGCCACATGCCTTTGGCGAAAGATGTTTCCCTCAAAGACCTTGCCAAAGTTACCCACGGGTTTGTCGGCGCTGATTTAAGTTCTTTGGCTAAAGAAGCAGCAATGATTGTCCTGCGGCGGATCCTGCCAGAGCTGAAAGTGGAAGGAGTGGAAGAAGGCGAGCCCATTCCCGCGGAGATTCTGGAGAAACTGCAAGTCAACCAGAAAGATTTTGTAGAAGCATTGAAAGATGTTCGTCCTAGTGCAATGCGGGAAGTGCTGGTGGAAACTCCTGATGTTGGCTGGGTTGATATCGGCGGAATGGAAGATGTCAAAAACAAATTACGAGAGGCAGTGGAATGGCCTTTAAAGAAACCGGAAGTATTCAAGCGCATGGGTATCCGCCCCCCGCGAGGTATTCTGTTATACGGTCCACCAGGAACAGGTAAAACCTTGCTAGCGAAAGCAGTCGCAAAAGAAAGTGAAGCTAATTTCATCCTGGTCAACGGACCAAGCCTGCTCAGCAAATGGGTTGGCGAATCGGAAAAGGCAGTGCGCGAAATCTTTCGTAAAGCCCGCCAGACGGCGCCGACCATCCTTTTCTTTGACGAGATTGATGCTCTTGTTCCCCGTCGTGGCGGCGGTCTTTCTGACACAGGGAGGACGAACGAACGTATCGTCAACCAGATGCTTACCGAGATGGACGGGCTGGAGATCCTTAATGATGTCGTGATCATTGCTGCCACAAACCGGCCGGATATTGTCGATCCCGCTCTTCTGCGGCAAGGCAGATTCGACCGCGTCATTCTGACACCGGTCCCTGACGAAGAAAGCCGCCGCCGGATTTTGGAGATCTACTTGAAAAAGATGCCCCTGGCTGACGATGTCCACGCTGAGGAATTAGCCAAACTGACCGAGAATTATGTCGGCGCCGATCTGGAAGGCCTTTCCCGGGAAGCCGCGATGATTGCTTTGCGTGAAGATATCCTTGCCAAAAATGTCACTCGGGCTCATTTCAAAGCGGCGATGGAGATCGTCAAGCCGTCGGTTGATAAAGAAGTAGAAGAATCATATCAGCAATTGGAAAATTACTTCAGTTCGGCCCGCGCCAAGCAGATTAAAGAAGATCGAAAAGACAGTTATTTTGGGTAAATAAATATATAAACTGCGCAGCACCTTCTTTCTCGTAACGTCTTTTGTTTGAGATCTGATGGTGAAAGAAAAAAGAGGCCTGTCCGAAGCAGAAGCAAAAAGAAAGCTCGCCCAGTTTGGGCCTAATGAAATCACAGATATTTCAAAAACAACGGCAATCCGCATCCTTCTCCGTCAAGTAAAGAACAACTTCATCGTTTACCTTCTTCTCGGAGCAGTGCTGATCTCTCTTTTTGTCGGAAAAACGATCACCGCGTATGTCATTTTCTGTGTGATCATCATGGTCGTGGGCTTAGGTTTTATCCAGGAATATAAAGCGGACAAAGCGATCAAAGCGCTGAAAAAGATGATCCTGCCTTCCTCTCTGGTGATCAGAGATGGAAAAGAAAGAGATGTTCTCTCTTCTGTCTTGGTTCCCGGTGATCTTCTCTTTCTGCGCAGCGGCGAGAGGATTCCGGCTGATTGCCTCGTGCTCGAAGAGACATCTCTCTCCGTTGATGAAGCACTCCTCACCGGTGAAGCCAAAGAAGTCAGAAAAGAAGCGGCAAAAGATGTCCAGAAACCTACCGAACAGAATCTTTTATTCATGGGTTCGTTCATCGTCAATGGCAAGTGTCTGGTCAGAGTCCAGCATACGGGGATGCGTACGCATTTTGGAAATATTGCCAAAATGATTTCCACAGCGGAGAAAGAATTACCCCTGCAGCAAAAAATGAATAGGATTGCTAAATATATGGCTCTGGTTGCAGTGATTGTCTCTCTCTTAACCGGTTTGCTGATGATTCTGCAGGCAGAAGTGCTTACCTCAGAAGTTCTGGTATCTGTCCTCATCCTGATCATCGCTCTTTCCGTATCTGCTTTTCCGGAAGGTTTACCAGTCGTGTTGATCACCGCCCTGGCGTTCGGGGCGCGCCGCATGGCAAAACAAAATGCCATTGTCAACCGGATGTCAATTATCGAGACATTGGGAGAAACAACCGTCATTTGTTCTGATAAAACGGGAACGATTACCAGTGGAGAGATGACTGTCCGCAAGATCGTCATGGATGGGAAGGACATTGACGTTGAAGGTCTCGGCTACGCTGCCGTTGGAAGATTTTTGATGGAGAAGAAAGAAATACACCCTCTTTCCGATCCCGCACTCACGTTATTGTTACAGACTGCCGTCCTTTGTAATGACTCCCGCATTGAACCGGAAGGCGAAAACCAGTTTTATCGCGGCGGTGGAATGCCGACAGAAATTGCTTTATTGATTCTTGCGGTGAAAGCCGGGATCGTTAAAGAGAACTTACGCTGCCCCCGGCTGAAGGAAATCCCGTTCAGCTCTGAACGGAAGATGATGTCTGTTCTGTGTGAAATAGAGAAGAAGACTGCCGTTTTCGTGAAAGGGGCGCCGGAGGTGGTCTTAGATCATTGTACTTTTATCCGAAAACAGAATCAGATTGTTCCGCTCAGTTCCGCAGAAAAAAAACGTATCTTAAACGCGAACCAAAAGATGACCTCAAAGACACTGCGTACGCTGGCCTTCGCCACGAAAGATTTTTCCGTTGGTGAGAGAACGAAAAAAAGAAATTCCGGCGTTCAAGATGGCGAACTGGAAAACGATTTAGTCTTTCTTGGCCTAACCGGGATGGAAGATCCCCCGCGCGCAGGAGTGAAAGAAGCGATCATGCTCTGCCAGCATGCCGGCATTGAGATCAAGATGATTACGGGTGATAATAAAGAAACGGCACTGGCTATCGCCCGAGAAATAAATCTTTCCGGAGAAGTGCTGGAAGGACACGAACTGGAGAAACTATCCCCCGCGGAACTCCGGAAAGTGATCAAGAACATCGTTATCTTCGCCAGGGTCAAACCGGAACACAAGCTCAGGATCGTCAAGGCATTGAAATCCCACGGCGAAATCGTCACGATGACCGGAGATGGTGTTAACGATGCGCCGGCGTTGAAAGAAGCGCATATTGGCGTAGCCATGGGCAGAAACGGAACAGATGTATCTCGGGAAGCGGCGGATTTAATCTTAAAAGATGATAATTTTATCACTATTGTCAGCGCCATCGAAGAAGGAAGGACGATTTTCCGCAATATCCGCAAATTTGTGACATACCAGCTGTCCTGTAATCTGACCGAATTGCTGATTTTATTTCTTGGTGTTCTCTTGTCTCCGCTCCTGGGATGGCAGATCCCTCTCCTACTCGCGCTGCAGATTCTGTTCATCAATTTAGTCACCGATAACCTTCCCGCCATTACTTTGGGGCTCAATCCTTCTTCAGCAGACGTGATGAGTGAAAAACCACGCCGGAAGGCGGAGCTGCTCAGCAAAAATTTATTCATCCTGCTCTTTTTCACCGGTATTCTGATCGCTCTCTTTGTCTTGGCCGTATTTTATCTTTCTTTTAATGTCTTCCAGGAAAGCATCGGCACTGCCCGGACAACGGCTTTGGTCTCGCTGATTCTTCTGGAAATTGCCTCTGCGTTCAATTTCCGGTCTTTTCGCAAAGGTGTTTTCACCCGTTCTTTATTTGTCAACAGGCCACTCGTTTTCGCTTCGTTGATTTCCCTTGCCGCCACATTAGTGGTCATCTATACTCCATTACGGGTCATTTTCGAGACGACTGCTCTTTCTCTGGGGAACTGGGCGACCGCTGTCTTCCTGGCACTTCTTCTTGTTCTCATTTTCGATATCCTCAAAAGAATCAATAACAAGACCAAATTCATTGACTTCTGGACATGAACATTTTTTGATGACTCTGGAGAAAAAGTCAGCCTGGCTATCTTTAGGCCAGCGGTAATTTTTTCGTATTTGTTTAGCTGGCGGCAAGGCCAAGAGGTGCATCCGAAGATGCTTTATTCCTAGCTTGGTGCGGAAATCTTCCGGTTCACAGCAGGGAGCAGAAATGATCTTTGTCGATTTCCGCTCGGATGCACGGCCTGCCGGAAAAGCTAAACAAATACATTTTTTCTACTAAGCCATTTCCGACGTAGGTATTAAGTCTGTGCTTGGGCAGGTCGGCCTGCCTCGTCTCGCTAAGAAAAGGAGTTCAACTTCTCTCCCAAAATATTCTCGAGGATGAGCGAGACTCTGAATTTCTTGCTTAAAGCCAATGCTCGGCAGGCCATCTTGACCATGCCCGCACAGACTTAACTTAATACGTACTTTCCGGCGAAATCTTTATAATCCTAAAACCATTCCTTCTTCGATGAGCGTGATCAACAGATGTTAGTCTTTGGCGTGGATATCCCTTTGGTGGAAGTGATTTTTACTATTGCTGTTCTGATCATCATCATTCTCGTCGAAGCAGTCGTCATGTTGTTTGTTTTCATCAAGCAGATGAATAAGATGAAGAATGTGGTCACTTCTCTGGAAAACACCTACCATCTTACCTCTCACGCCAAGCGGGAAGTGCTGGAGAGGGGGAGTTTGGTCTTGGAGCGGAAAGAAGAAAGCAAGCAAGGAAGCAAGACAGACGCGGATAAAAAAGAAGAGAGTAAAAGGAATAGTAAATAAAAAAGAAAGAAAAAACTGCGGCCTATTTGCCGCCAGCTTTGCCACCAGCAGGAGCTTTCTCTTTCGCTTCCGGAGGCACTAATTCGTCCACGATCTTCATCGGGATGCCCGCTTCCAGCAGAGCAGAACGGATCTTCTTTGGTTCTTTGCCTTCGTTGGCTTTCACCAATTCTTTCGCGCGCACTTCGAATTCTGCCCTCTGCTTCTCCAATTCTTTCTGCAAGCGTACTTTCTCTACTGCAAGATGTTTCTTCTCTTCTTCAGTTAATTCCGTACGTCCAGATTTTATTTTAGCGTCAAATTTGCCTTCAGCGACTGCCGCCAAAGCTTGCTGTGCAGACATCCCTTCAACTAAGACACCCATCGATTGGCAGGTTCCAATAATCTCGCGAACTTTCATCTTTAAGTCTTTGCCGAGAAGGTTGTCTTCTTTGATTTTAGCGATTTTGATAATCTGTTCAATCAGCAGGTCTGCTACTTTTTCCCGCAGCGGGTTTCCCGCTCCCTTCTCTATGCCTGCTTCTTTTTTGATCAAAGCCGCTGCCGGAGGAGTTCCCACTTCAATCGTAAACTCTTTTGTTGCGGTATCGATAGCCACTTTGACCGGGACTTGCATCCCTTTCATGTCTGCTGTCTTTTTGTTAATCTCAGAAATGACCAGGCCGATGTTCACGCCCGTCGGGCCAAGAGCAGGGCCGAGCGGAGGAGCGGCTGTCGCTTTTCCCCCTTCAATTAAGACTTCTACTGTTTGTTTTGCCATGAATGTTCACCTGAATTTGATGTTTGAAGCTGTGCGTAACGATAAGGCGTAAACTACGGTTCATTTATATAGTTTGCGGAGCAGTTTGTGCTAAGCGTTCGGCAATGCCGGGATGCAGGCGCAGGCCAAGAGCGGTCAGATATTGCATCTCCTCGGCTACGTCAACCCCATATTTTAACGTTACTTCTGGGTTTGGTGTTTTCCATGATGGAAATGATGATACTTGTGAAGGTCCTTGATGGGGAATACCAGAATCCCACCAGTAGCCGAAGCTATTGTACCAATCACGACGTTTGGTTTCCATCTCTTCTGGGGAAAAGTGAAGAAGCGGAACGGTGGCAAGCTTTCCTGCAGCCGATGAAGAAGACAACTCTAGGCAGAGAGCCGTTTCATAAACAATTTTTCTAAACTCTATTTTTTTGTGGTGCGCCAAACGCGGATTCCAGAGATTCCAGAGACTTGAGTGTTCGGTCCTTCCATTGTAATGTAATACTCTTTTCATCTTGAATGATAGATAGTCTCCATAAAATGCCGTTAGCTCTTCGACAAGAGCGGTGGGTTTTTCGATCATCTCATCTGCATCAAGCATAAACGTATACTTTGTTGTGACATGGCCATTTGCCGTATTGCGCGCCGGGCCGTACCCCTCAAACCACGCATCAAATATTCGTAATTGGGGATAATCTCCCGCCATCTGTTCTAACAGCTGTCGTGTACCATCGCCAGATCCGGTATCAAGAACAACAACATTTTCAAAGAAAGGAAGATGCCGTGCTAAGACCGCATGCAACCCTCCGGCCGGATTCATCAGTTCATCCCGGACGATCATCGTCAGGGTGATGTCTTGGAGTGGGGTGGTCATTTTTTCATCACCGATATTTAGCGAGTTGTTCGATAATCTTTCTATTGGGTGATAAGCCTATTGCTTCTAATCGTTGCAGGACAGCAAAAACATCAATGCCATACGAGCGTAAAGTAGTTGGAACTGGTGTTTTCCAGGAATGGGATTTGTAGGACCGCGAGGGAGCAGTACCTTGTCTGATGTGTTCTTCTAATGATGAGTACCAGATTTCACGTTTATAGCCATGGTCTGCTACTCTGAAATGAAATATTCTTGTGCTAACCTCCAAATTTTCTCTCGTATCTTCAAGGAGGGAACATTCCCACTTCAATGAACTTCTAAATCCTACTTTTCTCTTTAATGCTAGACGTGGATTCCATCCCCATCCCTGTTCAACAAACCCATCCGATAAAATGTTGAAAAATCTAAAACTGATACTTTCTTTCCCTATATATCCCCCCCTTTGAATCTTCTTCAACGCCCCCATGAGTTGTTCTAGTTCCTCAATTCGCTCATCTGCGTCAAGCATGAGTGTATATTCTGTCTGGACATGCTCATTCGCTTTCATCCTTGCATATCCATACCCCTCAAACTTCGCATCATACACTCTCAACTGGGGATATTCTCCCGCTAAATGTTCCAGCAGTTCTCGTGTGCCATCCACTGACCCCGTGTCCAGCACGACCGCGTGGTCAAAATAAGGTAAATGATATTCTAGCATTGGGAGCAATCCCCCTGCCGGATTCATCAGTTCATCCCGGACGATCATCGTCAGGGTAATGTCTTGTAATGGAGTAATCATTGTGGCATAGATTCTATCTTATATAATGCTCTCCGATTGGAACATACATCCTTCTCCGGTATTCTTCGTCTGCTATTTTCCTATCTTCAGGATAAAAGTAATCCCTCCCGTCCATTCCTTTGAACAAAAAGTCGTCTTGTGGATTTCTCCAGAGGGCTTCTATAGATTTATCTCTCACTTTCCTCATGTCCTCATCAACCTCATTAAAAATTGAATGATTTCTATTTGTTGTGTGTATATCCATATTCTCACCGTTTTCGGCAGGGTGATATCCACTTTATAAATATTTTGTCAAAATTATCACTCCCAAGTAATATCCCTCGTTTTCATTCCCAAACATCCATATCTTTTTATATCCCGAACATCCACCGGACGACATGACTTCGCCGTTGCACTACGCCACCCAAGGCACGCGCATTCTACTGACCAGCCTGAAGAATAAGATCAAGCCGTATCGCTATTACGGTCCCGCCGGGGATATCTGTACCAAAATCATCAACGACTGCTGGAACGGCCGGTTCTTTCAAACCTCAACAAATAACTTCCCCCAATTCTGGTCTCGGGATTTCGGCTGGTGCACCCAGTCACTGCTCACCCTCGGCCACGAGGAAAAAGTACATCAAACCTTGCGCTATGCGCTCAATCGCTTCAAGCAGGCGAACACCATCACGACCACGATCACGCCTGGCGGAAAGCCATTTGATTTTCCTGCGCCTGCCGTCGATTCACTTCCCTGGCTGATCCACAGCATCCGTCTGTCGGCTTTTCCTCACTATGAACATCGCGTTTTCCTCAACCAGCAGATCCAGCGTTTCTTCACGGCGTTTATCAACCCGTTAACCGGCCTGGTCAAACCAGATCTTCACGTCTCTTCCCTGAAAGATTTTGCCATCCGAAAAAGTTCCTGTTATGATAATTGTATGGTGGGCATGTTTGCGGCTGATCTAAAAAAGTTGAAATTAGACGATCCCTTTGAAAAATATGATTATCCTGCGTTACTTACAGAACAGTTCTGGAACGGCTCGTTTTTCTTTGACGATCTCACCAAGAAGAATTATGTCGCCGGCGATGCCAATATTTTTCCCTTCGTTACCGGGCTGATTTCCGACCGTGAAATGCTTGCCTCGGCCATCCAGGCGGTGGAAGGTGCCGGTTTAGCCGACCCTTTTCCGTTGAAATATACCACCAGCCGCCGCCATATACAGTTCATCTGGCAGGAAAAACTGATGTCCAATTATGAAAGCGATGCGCTCTGGACACACATGGGCCCGCTGTATATCAAATTATTACAGCACGTGGACAAAGACAAAGCTGCACTTTACAAACAACGATATAAACAGGAAATTGAAAAAGCCGGGAATTTTCTGGAAGTGTATACAAAAGATGGCCGGCCGTATGCGACCCCGTTATATACCTGCGATCGAGGGATGCTCTGGGCGGCAAATTATCTTACGCTATGATTGACCTTCTGATCTTACACAACCACAACTATTCTTTAAAGTACATATTGCAGTGTGGTAATTATTTAAAAAACAATCGCCCCCATAGGTAAACATGCCTCCGTACATTTCTCTAATCATTCCTGCCCATAACGAGGAAAACTATCTCCGTCCGACGCTGCACAGCATTAAAAACCAGGCCTATCAGGATTTTGAAGTCATTGTCGTCGCCAACGGCTGTACAGACAAGACTGAAGAGATCATCAAGAAGCGGGAAAACGGAAAAGTGAAGCTACTGACATTGCCGGTGGCTAACGTCAGCCGCGCCCGTAATTATGGTGCAAGCAAGGCAGAAGGCGAATTACTGCTCTTTCTCGACGCCGACACCCAGCTTGCCCCCGATGCGTTGCAGAAGATGAACGAGCAGTTCACTGTGGAACATGCCGTTGCCACAACGACAGTCAAGCCTGACGAACAAAAATTATCTTTCTCTGCCGCGATGGCTTTCAAATCATTTCGTTTGCGCAACGGCCTCTATAAAGGCTGCAGCGGCGCTTTGCTTTGCCGGCGTGCGGATTTCGATGCTGTCAACGGCTATGATCCAGAATTGATCATGCTCGAACATCGCAAATTGATTTTAAAATTATTGGAGAAAGGAAAATATTGCTGTGTTGATGCTCCCTCGATCACGTCGATGCGCCGTCTGAAAAGTTGGGGTGTCGGCCGGGTCACGCTTTTCTGGATTCAGCAATGGTTGAGAGATAAGGTCGGCCAGCTCCCGGGAAATGACTACGAGAAAGTACGCTGATTGTTGCTTTCTCTGCTTCTAAGTTCATCCCAACGTACAATTCAGCAGCGAACCACCAGACCCCAAACAGACCAGCTTGTTATTGATGATATTGTAAGAATTGATCTCCGCATTATCATACCTCTGCTTACAGCAGACACTGCGCGCCGTATTCTCGGCAAACGTATTGAAATTGCTCACCGTCTTGTCCAACTGCTCTTGCACAACTGCCAAATCCTCTTGTGCTCCTTGTAATTCTGCACTCGTCTGATTGGCGATTGCCGCTGAATTATCGGCCAGTTCCTGGCGAAGAATCTCAGTCCGCTGCGCGCAAAGTTGTGCGGCGTAGGTACTTTCTGCCTGAAGTTTTGCTCTTTCCGACTCACAGGCCAACAGCTGAGAATTGCTTCGTTCGATAAGATCCACTACTTTATCATTAAACGAGTCTTGCACGGAAAGGTTCTGTTCCGTAGAATCAAGCTTGAATTGCAGCGCCTGCAGGTTTTGTCCGAGCTCGTCTATGCTATAATTGCTGTTCTTGGCCTGCAGATACACCCCGTATCCCAGAATCCCCGGCCGGATGAATAAGACGACGGCAACGATCACGGCGACGGCCAGCAATAGTTTCGTCCAATTGATCTTTCTCTTTTGCCCATCAACAATAACATCCATCGCCCTATCTGTTTGTTTAGGGATTTTTATAACTTTCGTAAGACAGATACAACAGATGAATTGCTTCGGCTTTCTTTTCTCACTTTTCTCTCTGCTGCCCACACCTTAAACATGAGATCTCCCATGCTGCTGATGGCAAAACTAAAAGTTTATTAATATTCCTCTGCTCCATTATCTGTGATTATCACCATTTCCGGTACGCCGGGCAGCGGGAAGAGCACCGTCGCCAAGCTTCTTGTCGAAAAAATCTCTGCTGAACGCATCTATGTTGGCGGCATTCGTCGCGCCCTGGCCCGGAAAAAAGGGATGAGCTTAGAACAATTGAATGAATATGCTCAAACACACCCGGAGACGGACATCGATGTTGATCAGAAAGCAGCTGCCGAAGCGCGTCTTTTAGAAAAACAAGGCAAGATCGTCGTCGTCGAAGGGCGCACGCAGTTTCATTTTCTTCCGAAATCGGTGAAAATCTATATCAAAGTAGATCCTGTTGTTGGCGCCCAGCGTATCTGGAAAGATCTTCATTCAGCAGCAACCAGACAGGAACGGAACGAAGGGAATCTTCGCTCTTTGGAAGAAACAAAACAGCGGACACGCGAACGCGAAGAAGAAGATGCCCGGCGCTACAAAAAATATTATGGCATTGACCACCGTGATGAATCGCAGTATGATCTTGTGCTCGACAGCACACGGCAGAGCGCCGAAGAGATCGCCGAGAAGATTGTGGTGTTTGTTCAGAAAAAGAAGAATAATTTTTAAATAAATCTCTGTTTTTGAGATGAATGGCTACCCTTCGATACAGATCAACAAACGAAAATTTACAGAACATCGTTGATGGGCTCCAGCCAGAGTCTGGTGATGTCATCGCTGCTATCTGCGGCTCTGGCGACCAGGCGTTTGCACTTGCCGAATACGGCGCGCGTGTTTTCGCCGTTGATCGAAATCCAGAACAGGTTTCTTTTGCGGAACAAAGATTGCATTCGCTGGGAACGGAAAAAGAGGAAGAGATATTTTTCAATCGAGCCTATCGCGGAGAATCAGGATCACTAAACTTCAACGTGGGGCGGAGCAATGCTTATTTTTCTCTCGGAGGGCGCCGTGAAAAAATCAGGATTCATCGTGCGAACATTCATTTTCGTTGCGACGATTTTTTTTCCTACGTTTGTGAAAACGCAGGTGCCATTGGCTTTACCAAAATATATATTTCTAATGCAATCTCTAGGTTGTGGGGATGCAAAAGTCCTCAAAAAGCTCTTGACGATATTGTTAATGTTCTCCCCAAAAGAGGCCTACTGTATGTAGCGAATGGTTTGTATGTCACGAATGGGTTTATTTTTTCTGGGTTTTCTCCCAAAGCGCTGCGGGAAGTCCACCCCCAATTAGAATGTGTATCTGTCTTCCAGAATAGCACTGGATGGGAACCCGCCGTCTTTGTTAAACGATAAGTTTAAAAATAATGGAGAAACTTAAATGCCCTTAGAGTATTTCCAACGGACTCTGCAGATTACGCCTTTGATTAGAGATGATGTTGATCTGTGTCAGCGAATAACGAATGCGTTCAAAGCAGTGTATGACGATCCCCTATCTGAGACGACATTCTTTCTGCCGCAAAATTTGAACAATTTGGGGCAGGGGAGAACTCACGTTGTCCTCGGATTGCCGGGATTTTGACAGAGGATATCTCCCAGGGTGGACTATTTCCCCTGCTGGTGATCCCCGATGATGATTTTTGTCAGCGGATTAATGCCTCTGGAAAAAAAGAGCGTTTCTTCATTGATCCACCGTTCCTCTCCTCTTCACAAAATAGTGACTTTTATCGCTCCATCCCCGCAAGAATCAATCTTTGATCCCATAAAGCTTATAAACACTCTGCTTCTGAATCAACGCATGGCCGAAAAAATAGCACATCACGATTTTGTAGAGTTAGACTATACGGGAAAATTGGCGGACGGCATGATCTTTGACACGACTAACGAAGAAGTCGCTCATCAAGCCGGCCTTCCTCACCACCACGGCGCATTGCATCCCGCCATCGTCTGTGTCGGTGAACGACAGCTTCTTCCCGGACTGGATCGGGATCTGGAAGGGAAAGAAACCGGCAAGGAATATATCATTGTCCTGCCGCCAGAACATGCTTTCGGCAAGCGCGACATAAAGAATGTCCGGATCATCCCCATGGGCACGTTCCGCGAGCATGAAGTCCAGCCGCGTCCGGGATTGCAAGTTGATGTCGACGGCGAGCGGGGGGTCGTCACCAGTATTGCCGGCGGTCGTGTTGTCGTTAACTTCAATCATCCTCTGTCTGGAAAAGAGATTACCTATACCTACACCATCCGGCGTAAGGTGAATGATGTTTCCGAGAAGATACGTTCTTTTCTCACTGGTTCATTGAATATCCCCGCGGATCAGATGCACGTCAAAGTCGAGGGAGAAAAATCATCCGTAGAAATCCCCGTACAATTTCCCACTGAGCTCACCGATCTTCTCTCCCAGAAATTGGTAGAACTGACCGGGATTAAAACCATAGAATTTGTTTTTAAGAAGCCAGCAGAAACAATAAAAGAGCAGTAAAGAGAGATGTGTGCTTTCAACAATGGGATTACCAGATCTGTCTAATACGTTGGAAAAAAGATTGCGTCAAACGCTAGAGGCGGCTAGGCAGATTGAACGAGAGTGTACTACAACCCCTTGGGGAGAGCACATCGAAGCCGTTGCCGAAGCCTTGGATGTTGGTGATCGAGAGACGTTAAGACGTTATGCGCGGGGAATAATTGCGCCAGGATTTCCCTACCGTTCATCCGTTAATCTATACATTTCCACATTAGATCGGCAAGTCTAATCTCCTTGCCTAAACTCTTCTATTCCCCATCACAAAAATCTTTATATAGCCTTTCCCTTTCCAGCTTTTATCTAGAATCTTGGGGGAATGAATGGATTCATATAGTCAAGATAAGCGTACGTTTTCTTCGGTAACCGTATCCGCCGACGAAGTGGCTCGCAAACGCGCCACACTTGACGTTGATGCAGAATTGGAGCAGCTCTTAGCTAACCAAAAGACGAGGATAAAAGTAGTCGGCTGCGGCGGCGCTGGAAATAACACGATCAATCGTATTTCAGAAGTGGGGATCAAAGGTATCGAGACAATTGCCCTCAATACTGATGCGCAGGATCTTCTGTACACAACTTGCGACAAAAAACTGCTGATCGGAAAGCAGTTGACCAATGGCCTTGGCGCTGGTTCCAATCCGCGTATCGGTGAAGAGTCCGCAAAAGAAAACGAGCAGGACATCAAGAAGCTCCTGGAAGGTTCGGACATGGTCTTTATCACCTGCGGCTTAGGTGGGGGTACAGGCACGGGCAGTGCGCCATTTGTTGCTCAAACTGCCCGCAAGATGGGTATTCTGAGCGTTGCCATTGTGACCATTCCTTTCTCGATGGAAGGCACGCATCGTTTTGAGAACGCGATGATGGGCTTGGAGAAATTAGAGCAGAACGTCAGTACGCTGATCGTCATCCCCAACGAAAAGTTATTGGAACTTGCTCCCCAACTGCCATTACAAACGGCGTTTAAAGTCGCAGATGAAATCTTAACAAATGCGGTGAAAGGAATTGCTGAGTTAGTAACAAAGACAGGGCTGGTCAATCTTGATTTTGCGGATGTGAAAGCGATCATGGGTGAAGGCGGCGTGGCGATGATCGGCGTCGGCGAGTCTGATTCGGAAAACCGGGCCAGCGAATCTGTCGAGAAAGCTTTGGAAAATCCTTTAATCGATGTTGATGTCACTAATGCCACTGGCGCGCTGATCAATATCTCCGGCGGCGAAAATTTGACATTGGACGAATCACGGCAGATCGTTGAAGCCGTCTCCAGCCGCTTAGATCCGGGGGCAAAGATCATCTGGGGGGCGCAGATCTATAAAGACTTGGAAAAGACGGTGCGCACGATGGTGATCATCACCGGTGTAAGTTCTGATCAGATCTTTGGAGGAGAGCATAAATATTTCAAGAAGAAGAAAGACGATCTGGAAGATGATTTGGGAATTAAGTTTATGAGATGAGTTTAATCGTGGCCTCGCCGCCAGCTAAAAAAATACCTTTTTTTTTCTTCGTTATTTTCTTTGTCATAATCGATCAATCGCCAGGAGGCCGGTGGCTTGCTGTTCATCTTCTGTGTAGACACATTGAATCGACTCTCTTCCACTGTCGTCTTTGATTGTTCCCAAGTACATATCTGTTCTAAACGGTTCATCCCCCTTTCTGATGACGGCAGTAGTAACAGGAACCTCGTCCGAAGAAGTAAATAAATCATAATTGGAATGGTTGCTTTCTCTTAATTGGTTAAGTAAAAATGAATCATTGATCATTTCTCCTGAAACATCTATGACCACTCTTTCGGGAATTGAATATATATTATTGGTGAGAGTCCTCACTAAAGCTACGCCCCCAACAGCCAATCTTTCTACGGTTCTCTTAAAAGCCAGCCAAGGAGCAAGAAGATGCATGTAGGTCATATCAGAGAAGACTAAATCTAATTCGTAAGGGAATTCTTTCATCACTCGATGAAGGTCGTCGGCAATGCCATAAAAACGAACATTCTGCTCAACGCCATGGCGGTTTGCTGGTTTGGGAAAATGATAGATTTGTGGCACTGTCTTTTTTTCTTCCGCAGGCGGGGTGTTTCTCCGTGCTCTTCCCAAAGCAGTCATCTGTTTTAAAGCACCGCCTACCGCGTATCCTTCAAAACAAATAGTATGCCTGCTCATAAATTCGTAATCGAATGTTGCTACTCTGATACTAAAAGCCTTGCCACAGCCCTGATCCATGATCCGGCATGTCTGCTGCTGTTTTTCCTGCTCGTCAAAATGGTCAAATATCTTGTCTTCCAAGAATTGTCTTGTTTGTCGGTCAAATGATTCTAAAAGACGAGGAAAGGTATGCTTTATCTTCCGTCTCCTTTCATCCTCCCCGAATCCCTGATCAAAAAAAGTATACTTTTTGTCTTTAATATGATCAAATTCTTGAGCTAATTCCTGTTCCAGTTCCACTTCTGTTATTCCTGTTAGCATTTTTTTTTCCTACAATTCATCGATACTCAAAAAATTATCATTCGGTGTTTCTCTGAAATAATGGCTGAGATCCCATCTCACACTCCGCAGAGAGATGTTTGTTCTAAAAGGAACGTCTTGTCTTTTTCTGATGATCGCGAGGGTGGCGCTGATCCTATCAGTTTCTTCGAGCAGGAATTCGTATCCCTGATTGATTTCTTCCAAGCGTCGTACGATTTCTGTTGGTCGTAAACCTAGTACCTCCTCAGGCCTGATGTATACGGGTTCATAAAACAAATTTCTGATGATTGCCGTTCCCCCTGTCCGCAGCCGGTCCGCCGTGCGTTTGAAAACCAACCATGGCGCAGCAAGATGAAAATAGGTGTGGTCAGAAATGGCTAGGTCTAACTGTCTCGGAAAATCTCTCATTGCGGTATGGAGATCCTGTTCCAATCCATAAAGAGAAGCATTTTTCACGGTTGATGCAAAAGGATACATGTCGTACTGGTGAGCAAACTCATCTTCTTCTTGCGACCATTCTGCTGGATCTTTTGTGCTGTTTCCTGATTTCATGTACTCCAACGCCGCCGTTACACCATAGCCCTCAAATTGATTGTCGGGGTGTGCTTGTGCAAAATTGGATGTTATTTTCCAGATGGTGTTGCCCTCGCCGCAACCCTGATCCATGATGCGATGGACACCCGGTTTGGCCATTGTCCTGCTAATCTGCTGCAACAGCCGCTCTTGCTGTTCGGCGGAAAAATTTCTCAGAAGTTCATCATACACGTTTCCCTCTTCGTCCAAAAAAGAATAACTTGCACCTCGCACTTGTTCAAAGGCAGTAGCGAGGTAGCGTTCTAATCGGGAGATCTGTTCTTGTTTCTTAGCTTCATTGGTTTGCATTCTTCACAGTGTACACACCAACATATTAAAACCAGAACTTTTGTATCCTGTACTTTTCTAATCCTATTTCTTCGCCGTATATTCCACATACGCGCATTTGCCGCAGACTAATCTGTTCGCATGCACCCCTAAAAAATAACCCTGGCCGCATTTTGGACAAGAACGATTTTTTCGCTGTGCTTTATCACCAGAAAGAGTATACAGCGTATGTAACTTGCGGGTTTTCTTTGTACTTTTCGCCGGACCGCCTTTCGCGGCCGGTTTCTTTGCGCCGCCTTTTGCTGCTGCCATCTATGCTTCACCTTTCTTGCTTTCTTCCATTTTCTTGCGGAGGTGCTTGGTTGTCTTTTCTATTTGCTGCCTGGCCTCCGGCGTTTTGTAGGCCACCGCCTCAAAACTGGCTTTTTGGTGGCCAAATTGCGTGTAGATGTGCTTCACCACAACCGAACTACCTTCCACTTTCAATTGTTTGCTGAGTGCTTCTGCTAATTCGTTGTTGCTTGGTGTTGCTTTTTCAAAAGTGACTTCACCGCGCACACTGGTCCTGTCCAGGAGAACGTTTTCCACTTTTTCTTGTATAGTTAATTGCATGGTAAATCCCCCTATCTGATCTTGATCGCGTATTCTCCTCTTGCCGTAATTCCGACCTGCTTGGCGACAAGTGAGTTTTCCGGTTCAGCGATAAATAGTCTGCCTTGCCAGCTTGTCGTGAACGAACTCGTGGCACAGGTTGGACAGAGATCTCCTTCGACAAACAACTTACAGCGCTTGCAGGCTTTTTTCTTGGTCATGATGATTCCTCTTCTTTTCCACTTTTCGCTTCGGCAGCTGCCGGCTCTTCCAGCCACTCTAATTTGCCTAGGCCTTCCTGACGCATGGTCAGGCCAATTTTAGGATTATTAATGTCTTTGTAACTTACGGCGATGATCCGCGCCTTGCAGCGATCGCCAACTTTCACCGTCCGGGTTGTTTTTCTTCCTTGCAGGACTTTTTCCTTGCTGAATGAAACAAAATCATCCATGCTCTGAGAGATGTGCACCATCCCCTCGACGGAACCGATGTCCATGAACGCACCAAAATCGGTGATGTCCCTGATCTTTCCAAAGACCAGCTCGTTTAATTCCGGATTGAACGTGAGCAATTCAAATTCAGTTTCATAATATCCCGCCCCATCGCCAGGTACGATAACGCCTTCTTTGACATCTCCAACGTCGAGAACTCCGACGACGAAGCCCATCTCTTTAGAAAGGTATTCTTCGTAGGATGACTTCACATTCTGGAGCACCGCTTCTTTTGTGCTTAGATTAAACATACTTGGTGGCACGCGGATGAAATCTTTGACTTTGACTCGATAGAACATGGGTAAGCTGTCCTCCCTAGGTTTTGGGATGTATTTTGAGTGTTTGTTTATAAAAGTTTCGGAGGAGGGGACGGTGTTGTGGAAAAAGTCAGCCGCCTGGCCGCAGCGGGGATCTTCAGTCTACTAATTTTCAGCGATGATACCCAAAGAATGGAGAAAACCGGCTGTACCAGGGGCCATCATTGCGTAGCGTTAGCAGGCCGATCTGCGCGTATGTACCTTCCCGTGCCCAGCAGACAATTCCGAGCTGAAGGCCGTAGAACGGAGAAGAATCTTCCGAAAAATCGATTCCTCCTATCTGTACGCCACGAAATGCTCCTTTGTTGAAGTTTAGGAATCCCAATTGCACTCCTGCGCTCTTGCTGTCGGGGCATGGCGCACACTCCGGCGCCGGACTTTCGTTGGCCGTGTTTGAGAAGCCGAGTTGTAATCCCGTAAATGCGTCACGGGCATTGTCCATTCCTATCAAAAGGTCTAAAGTCATTGTGTTGATTTTTTATTTTTTCTTTAATAATTACGTACTCTAATACTCATTAATTTGAACTAATAATCAGAATCTTTTATAAATTTTCACTTATTTTTTCTTCTGAACTCTGTTTCACCGCCATTCAAAAATCACCAACACAATCTTTATATATCGCCAAGCCAGTATCTCTACTATGGATTTACGTGCCTTGCGCAAGG
>Ga0209542_10002327_pt1 | contig 42695 bp, 45 predicted proteins | sample RifCSPhighO2_01_FD_184028 | JGI IMG/M metagenome (GOLD analysis project Ga0209542, IMG submission 184028) | Soil microbial communities from Rifle, Colorado - Rifle CSP2_plank highO2_0.1 (SPAdes) (version 2) | ecosystem: Environmental > Terrestrial > Deep subsurface > Rock core/Sediment ... | reverse complement strand
TGTGTGTCCTTTATTTTTCAGTTTGAAAAATTCTTTTCTTATTTCTTCTTTCTTCATCAAAGAAAGTGAAAAGCCAGAGCAGAACTAATTTTCGGTCACCCCATGACATATGTCTCTGGCTTATACAAGATATTATTTCAATTAGTACCCATAAGTGAAATAAGAAGCAATTCGGCCTTCGTTATCAAAGAGATATAAGGAATCTCTATCGTTGTTCCAGATATTTGACTCTGAATTCCAAAACAATGATGAAGAGCTATCTTTGCCTGATAAAGAATAAAGCGTAATTTTTTTGTTTCTTGGGATATTTAGTGATTTAAATTTGTAAAACTTTGTGCTTTCGTCTTTCAATCTCCAATCATTTAATTCTATATCTTCTAGACAAGAGTTTGAGAGAACTAGATATTCCTCTTCTGGAAAAACTTCTGATGATAAACACTTGAAAAAATCTGATTTTTCCCATATTCCTTTTGAATTTTCTATAGCTTTTTGTTCTGCTTTACTGAAATCCTTTAGTTCTTGATCCTGAACTAAAAATTTAGATGCAAATCCAAGACTAACTAGCTCAAGATTGAGATAATCTTCTTTCGAATATATTCTTGCTAAATACCTATCATATTTGTCCGTGTCTATGATATTTATTTCCACACTTTTATTTTCGTACTTTTTTAGAAATTCATATGACAAACTATATCCAAACGTGTTTTTCTCAGGAGAATTAATATTAAGTAATCTAATTTTCCTTCCATCTTTCAAATCAAGTGTATCTCCATCTATTACTCTTGAAATGACTACTGTTTCTCTATCGTTTTGAATTGTAAAAGATGAAAATAAATAGTAATTATTTGCAATTAAAAAGGTAATTAAAATAGCTAATAGGAAAGAAATTTTTTTATCCATTTTTAATTAAAATCTATAATTTCTTTCTCTATGTTTAATGAATTATAAAATTTTTCTAAATTTTTATGTGAGATTTCTAAAGTTGCGGTGTTTACATTGGGGTGAAAACCAACTGTTTTTTCATTCCAAATTTGTTTATCTATTATTAAATGAACTCTTTTTGTAGTATTAATTAAACAAAATATAGAAACTGATCCTGGAGTAATATTTAACACTCTTTTTAATTCATCCGAAGAGGCGAATTGTAAATCTTTTACATTTAGATAGCTCTTTAGAAATTTTATGTTGAGCCTTTTTTCTCCTGCCATACAGATAAGGTAGAATTTACTGTTTTCGTCTTTTAAAAATAAACTTTTTGTATGCGCTCCTGTATAATTGAGTTTTATTTTTTTAGACTCCTCAACTGTGAAAACTGCGAGATGTTTATGTTCTATAAAGTTAATATTGTATTTTTCAAGATAAATTTTTAATTCGTGATCCATTGTTTAAGTGATAATAGTATTTATATAATCTTTTTTATTTTCAAATAGATGAAAGAAGAGTATGATTTTATAATAATCGGGGCGGGAGTTGCCGGGCTGGCTGCTGGGATGTATTCGGCTAGACTTGGCTTAAAATCGCTTATACTCGGAGCAAGCCACGGATCTGAATTGCCAATTGGAGGAGTTATAACTACTACTGATGTTGTTGAAAACTATCCAGGATTTATTCGGTTAACCGGAACTGAATTGTCAGAAAATTTAAGAAAGCATGCCGAAAGTTATGACTTAGTAAAAATAAAAGGTGAAAAGGCCGAAAAAATAGAAAAAAAAGAAAAGTTGTTTTTAGTAAAAACCAAAAGAAATGAATATACTGGAAAAACAATTTTATTTGCGACAGGAACTAAATGGAAAAAACTTGAAGTACCTGGAGCAAAGGAATTTGAAAATAAGGGTGTTGCTTTTTGTGCGCTTTGCGATTCTCCCTTATACAAAAATAAAATCGTAGGGCTTGTCGGAGGAAGCGATAGCGCAGCAAAAGACGCACTTGTGCTCGCTGAACATGTAAAAAAAGTTTATATCATATATCGGGGTGAAAAAATACGCCCTGAACCTATAAATATGCAAAGGGTTGAAGCTAAAAAAAATATTGAAATTATTAGTAAAACAAATGTTGTTGAAATAAGGGGAGATACAAAATTAAAATCAGTTATACTTGATAAGGAATATCAGGGAAAAAAAGAATTGCATTTAGACGGTTTATTTATTGCTATTGGACACATAGCTCTAAGCGATCTTGCTAAACATATTGGAGTGAGCCTAAATCAAAAAGGAGAGATAATTATAGACCATAAAACTTCTGAAACTAATGTTCCTGGAGTTTTTGCTGCAGGAGATGTAGCAGACAAACCATTCAAACAGGCTATAACAGGCGTTGCAGAGGGATGCACTGCTGCCTACTCTGCCTATGAGTATCTCACTAAAAATCACATTCAGACGAGTTGATAATCCAGATAAGTTTTTAAAGAATAATCTTTTATAAAGAGAATGATTAAGAGGGGGAAAAAGGGGTTAAGTCCAATAATTGCAACAGTTCTACTTATAGTTATTACATTAATTATTGCCATGATAATCTTCTTGTGGGCTAAAAACTTTATAGGAGAAAAAACAAAGAAATTCAATGAACCTGTTGAAAACGCATGCGAACGGGTTTCTTTTGATGCGGAAGCTTTTGAAAGCGGAGATATTGACATAATAAATAGAGGAAATGTTCCTCTTTATGGTATAAATGTAAAGACAAAGGGATCTGGATCTATCATAGATGCGGGAACTTTTACTAGTTCTATAGATGTTGGAGAAACTGGAAAGGTAAGTTCTGTTTCTGTTTCAAAGGGAGATAGTATTATAGTTGTTCCGATTGTACTAGGAGAGACTGGAGAATATAGAACTCCTTACACTTGTTCGGATACTTACGGAAAAGAAATAGTAGTGATTTAAAATGATTAATAAAAAGGGGCTTTCGCAAATAATTGCAACAGTTCTGCTCTTGTTGATGACAATAGCTGCTGCGGCTATAATAGCTGGAGTAGTTATTCCTTTTACTAGAGAAAGGTTAGATAAGGGAACCGAATGTGTTACTTTTCAAAACCACTTTAAATTTCAGGAAGTTCTTGAATTTGGAGATGAAGAATATCGATACAATTGCTATCAGGAAATTGGAGAACAACATTTAAATGGTGCTTCTGTTAGAGCATCTTCTTTGAATGATTCTATCATTGTAGGATTTAATTTAGTATTCATAATAAAGGGCGGGGAATCCGCAAGATTTGAAGTAAGAGATAATGTAGAAGAAGGATGTAAGATAGAAAACATAAAGATGTTTGGATCTAATTGCGCATCGCTTGGAAATTTAAAAATTCCAAAGTCTGGAGAGGTAAGAACTTATGCATACAACTCTTCTGCAAAATATGACAAAATTGAGATATATCCTGTTCTAAAAAATGGAAGAATTTGTGAATTATCTGACGAAATAGATCTAAGAGTTTGTAATTCTGCATTGATAAATTTGGGTGAACAATGATTAATAAAAAAGGACAAGTTTGGGTAGAAACAGTTTTGTATACTTTGATAGGCCTTGCACTAATCGCTTTAGTTCTTGCGTTTATAACTCCAAAGGTAAGTCAAACAAAAGATAAATTGGCCGTCGAGCAGACCATAAATTCATTGAATGATTTTGATAGCAGGATTAAATCTGTTTTAAGTGCTCCAGGAAATGTGAGAAAAATAGAATTTAATATGCGAAGAGGAGAACTAATTGTTGATGGCAGAGAAGACAAGATAGTATTCTTACTGAGAGATTTGAAAGAACCTTACTCTGAAGTTGATGTTCCTATAGATATAGGAAATGTTAAAGTTACATCACAAAAAGAGCAAAAAGATTATTCCGTAGAATTGGTTTTAAATTATACTGGGCTCTTTAATTTAACTTACAATGAAAATCGGCCATTAGATATGGACCGGTCTTTTGCACAAGCTGCGACGCCATATGAATTCTCGATAACAAATTTGGGCAATCTAAACGGGGATGGCGAACCTTTAGTCATAAGTATTGAAGAATCCTCCAGCAGATAATTTTAAATAAACAATCTTGCTAGAAATATTATTATTGAAAAATGGTGATAACTATTAACCTTAATCCTGCTGTACCGGCTTTGCCGAGATTAGAAGATAAAAAGAAAATTGATGTTAGATATATGCTTATTCCTCCTTATGCTTCTGCCCATATATTTTGGGATGATAAAATGAGTGAGCTGGTATATGATGTAGAAGAACCCATACTTAATGAGAGCGAAAAAGATGTTCTTGATAGAATTGAGGAAGCTATGCTTGAACTTATCAATGTTAACGTTGCTGTAGAAAAAACACTTGAAGCTACTTCAAATTATATTGATAGAACGGCTAGATTATTAATTGATGAACTAAATATTAAAATGGGTCCTGAAACATATCAAAAAATATTTTATTATCTTTTTAGAGACTTTATAGGAATGAATGAAGTTGATCCTATGCTGAGGGATTATTTTATTGAAGATATAGAATGTAATGGAATAGACACTCCAGTATACGTAATTCATAGAGTGTATAGAAACCTTAGAACCAATTTGTCTTACAAAAATATAGAAAAATTGGCTAGTTTCGTTGAAAAATTAGCCCAAAGATCTGGAAGGTATGTTTCTTACGCACAACCCTTATTGGATGGTACTTTGCCTGATGGAAGCAGAGTTAACGCGACTTATACCAAAGATGTAACTTCAAGAGGACCAACATTTACTGTGAGAAAGTTTACGAAGGTTCCATGGACTCCTACCCAATTGATTGCACTTGGAACACTTAGCCCTGAAATGCTTGCTTATTTCTGGATACTTCTTGAGAATAAATCAAACTTGTTGATCGCTGGAGGAACTGCTTCCGGAAAGACTACATTACTTAATGCTCTCGCATTCTTTATTCCTCCAAGTTCGAGAGTCGTTTCGATTGAGGATACTAGAGAAATAAATTTGCCTAGAGAGAACTGGTTGCCTGCTGTTGCCAGAACCTCGATAGGGGTGGGAAAAGTTGGAGAGGTTGATCTTTTCGCTTTACTAAGAAGTTCTTTCAGACAAAATCCCGATTATTTAATTGTTGGAGAAGTTAGAGGAAAAGAAGCATTCGTATTATTTCAAGGTATGGCTTCTGGACACTCTTCACTAAGTACAATGCACGCAGATTCTGTAGACACTTTAATTAGAAGACTTCAGACACCCCCTATTAATTTATCTCCAACCCTTGTAAACTCTTTAGATTGTGTAGCTGTTGCTAGCCATGCTGTTGTGAAAAAGCATGAAACTAGAAGAGTAAGAGAAGTAGTTGAAATTGTAAATGTAAACAAAGATGGTACTGCTTTGATTAATACTCCTTTTATATGGAATGCTGAAAAGGATTTGTTCTACTTTAAGAAACAGAGCAAGGTTTTTGAGAAAATATCTATGAGGAGAGGAATGACTGTTGAATCTCTTCAGAAAGAACTTATAACTCGGGCAAAATTATTGTATGAATTATACAAAAAAAAGGTTTTTGATTTTGATGAAATTCAAAAAGTTATAAATGACTATTACAAAAATCCTGCAGAAGTCGTAAATAAGTACGGCATTATTGAATGAACAGTAAACATATTTAAATCTGATTTTACTACTAGAAATATGGAAAAAGAGAGGATAGCCGTTTTGGCACAACTTCTTACTGGCATGAAAGATGCGTCTGCTAAGCTTGAGGACGCACTTAAGAAAAAAGACGTGGACGCCATAAATGAAGCTAAAAAAGAAATTATACATTTTCAAATGGAGATAGATAGAACACTATGATTGAAGAGCTTAAAAAAAATATAGACGCGGAGATAGAAATTTTAAGAGAAATTTCGACTTATAGCCGAAGACTTGAGTTTGCAACACTTTCTGAGGACAAACTAATAAGGAGTGCTATTTCTTCCTTAAGAGAGAGTATCAGATTAATTAACAAATCTATTCCTGAACTTATTAAAGAAGTTTCCGTTGCGAAAAAATTGGCTGTAGAAAAAAGACAGGATAATTTAGAACAAATAGGTTTTCAAAGAAGTGAATCTAGGGTTAGCGTTGTATTGCAAGTTAAAGACAGAGATAAATTTCTTAATGAGCTAAGCATAAGTGAAAACCTTATAAGAAGACTTAAGAAAAAGGAACTGAAAGAAGATGTTGAAGACTTTCACGAGTTTCGAAGAGCGAGAGGTTACTTGAAAATATCAAACAAATATTTTTTGGATAGAGCCCTAAAATTAATTAGTGATGGATGGTTTAAATCACTTTCTCTTGAAGTAAACAAGGCAAATATAGATGTTCTTTTCCAGACGTATGTTGCAATGATGTTTTTTACTGCATTTATCTCTATTTTTGTTTTCTTTTTCGTTATGATCTTTTTTTTATTCTTCAATATTGGTTTTGCTTTCCCTTTTGTTACAATTTATAATGGAAGCTATCTTTTAAGATTTCTGAAAGTATTTTGGATACCTTTAGTTTGTCCTGTTCTTGTTTTTGCTGCTTTGTATTATTATCCTTCAACCGAAAAAAGCACTCTGGGAAAAAAGATAGATCAGGAGCTCCCATTTGCGGTAATTCACATGAGCGCTATTTCTGGATCCGGAATAGAACCTAGCGAAATATTTAGGATCATTATACTTGGCAGGGAATACCCTTTCTTAAAAAGGGAAGTAAGAAAAGTTCTGAACCAAATTAATTTATATGGGTATGATTTAGTTACCTCTATTACTAATGTTGCTAAATCTACTTCAAGCACAAAACTTTCAGAGTTATTTTCTGGACTTGCTACAACTATAAACTCTGGTGGTAACTTGAAGGAGTTTTTCGAAAAGAGAGCCGAGACATTACTTACAAATTATAGACTAGAAAGAGAAAAATATACTAAGGTTGCTGAAACTTTTATGGATATTTATATTAGCGTTGTAATTGCAGCACCAATGATATTGATGCTTCTTTTGATTATGGTTGGAATATCCGGATTTGAGGCAGGATATTCTACCACTGGAATGACTTTGATAATTATATTGATAATTGCTTTAATCAATATATTATTCATTGGATTTTTAAATATTAAACAACCTTCATATTAAAGAGAAAAAATGAGATTATCAAGAATGCATTGGTTTGGAATAATAGCGGGAATACTACTCTTAGCTATAGATTTTATCTTCTTTCTTAATGAAGAGGACATGAACTTGTTTATATTTCTTGTTGGAATTACTATGGTTGTAATCTGTCTTCCTTTTGTTGTTAGTATAGTTGTAAATAATCAAAGAGAACAAGAAATGAGCGAAATGTTTCTTGAATTCTCGAGAAACTTGGCTGAAAGTGTTGCTACTGGAACTCCTATAAGCAAGAGTATAATAAATATGAAAAATAAAAATTACGGTGGTTTAAGCCCACATGTACAAAAACTTGCAAATCAAATCCAGCTTGGCATTCCTGTCGAAAAATCTCTGAAGAACTTTTCTTACGATGTTAACAGCCCAGTAATAAGTAGAGCGATTGCTCTGATTAGCGAAGCTGAAAAGGCTGGCGGAGAAATAGATTATATCTTAGAAAGTGTTGCTAAATCTATTTCTGAAGTTGAGAAGCTGAAAAAAGAAAGAAGGGCGGCAATTTCAAATCTGATAGTTCAGGGATATATCATATTCTTTATATTTATTGGAATAATGCTTGTTATGGAGTTTAAAATATTGCCTTTAACAGAGGGGGTTGGATCTTTGGGATTATTTAATGGAGATATTTCGAATATAGATCAGGCAAGTCTTTCGCAAAGCACTTATTCTCCTGAGGAATTATCAAGACCTTTCTTATTTTTACTTCTAACTCAGGGATTTTTTGCTGGATTAACTATAGGGAAATTGACTGAAGGCAGTGTAAAAGCAGGAGTAAAGCATTCTTTTATTCTGACTATTGCGGCATTCTTAATTTCTTCAGGAGCCAGATTATTCCTTGGCTAAAGTTTTATTTATAAGGTAAAAGATTTCATTTGATGATTCGATTACTTTAAAATTATATTTCGAGGCGTTAAGCATCCTCTCAATCCAGAATCTTCTTTTATTAGACATTGGTTTTCCTGATAGTTTCATTGTAGGAAAACTCACGAGTATTTTTTCGCAAGGCACTAGAGCAATTATCTTCGTGGCAAGCTTGTGACCTTTTTTTTCAATTATGTCTAAAACTTTAAACAATAGGCATATGTCTGCTTTGGGTAGACTTGAGTCTATTTTTCTTAAATCATAAACAAAGACTTTTCCTAATATATTGTTCTTCTCAAAAAATTTATTTATTAGTTCTAATTCTTGTTTTTGAATATCTGCTGCATAATAAACGAATTCTTTTGATGATAAAGCAATTGGATTTAATCCACAGGCAAGATCAAGAATAGAATTTACATTTAAACTTGAAAGAATCTCTTTTAACTTGGGGTAAAAATTAATTCTCTCTGCTGTCGAGGAATGTGTTTCTAAAAGTTCTCTGATTTTGTTTTGCTCGAGAAATTCTAAACGTTTTTTCTGACTTACCTGATACTGGCCTGTTAATTTTCTTAGTTCTGCTCTTATCTCTTTAAGGACTAACTTTTTCTCTTTTTGAGAAAGAGACTGCAAATCTATCTTATGTCTTTTCTTATAATCTTCAATTGATGATATAACAATTTGATCATCGAGACCTCTTAACTCTGGTTTATTTTTAATTTCCTCAATAAAAGACTTTTGTTCATTCATAGATATAAAAATTCAATATGATAACCTATATAAATTGTGCTTATTTTTAATTAAAATGAATAAAGAAGGCGCATCCCACATCGAAGTAATTCTTGCCTTTGTATTATTTGTAGGATTTATAATGTTTGCTTTGTATTTTTTTAATCCTTTGAATAGCTCAAGATTAGTTGATACTTCTGTTGATTACCTTCTAAATGAAATAAGAGAGAAAACGGAAGTAGCAGTTGACTTCTATTCATTAAAAATAGATTCTAGCGTTTCTGATGAATCAATACAATTAGATTATCCGGATGACGTTGATACCTCTAAGAATGTTGCTTCTGAAGGAGAAGATGGAGAAATACTTGATTCTAGAGTGGCTGGAAATAATATATTTGTAGATAGAAAAAATAATGATTTTATAAAACTCAAATTCTCTGAAACTATAACTGAAAATGATAATTGTTGTCAAAATGCAAAAAATTTAGAGGCTCAGGGAAATGAGGGTAAAAAGTACATATTAGCGAGTTCAAATAAGAGAAACATAATTTCTGAGAAAAAAATAAGTGAAATAAATAAAACTTATTATGAAAACTATAATGCTCTTAAAGAGGAATTTAATTTACCTGGAAGAGTTAACTTTGCAATTGTTTTCTTTCTATCTAACAAAGAAGTAAGAATGGAAAAGGAAATTCCTAACAATTTTGAAGTTTTTACTGAAGAAACAAGAGTTGAATTAATTAGAGATGACAATGGTAAAATAGAGTTTGCAGATTTGATAATTAAAGTATGGTAAATAAAAATGGGATGATAAGAATAGTCGAAGCAAGTATAGCCGTGCTTATAGTTATTAGCGTTTTAATTGTCATTACTTATGGTAATAGAACAATTAAACAAGAAAATATGAGTAAAATTATTCCTCCCTTACTTGATGAAATTGCGAAAAATTCTACCTTGAGAGAGTCAATTCTTGAAAAGAACTCCAGCGAAAGTGAAGAAGATGTAAAGAAATTTCTTGCACAAAGGGTAAAAAATCCTTTGTTAGGATTCGATGCGAAGGTTTGCTCGCCTGATGAACTGTGTCCTTTAACAAACTTTCCTGATTCTGATGAAATATTTACTGATGAAAGAATAATAGGCACTTCTATAAGTAGTGCCGATTTTACACCAAAAAAAGTAAAAATTTTCATTTGGACAAAGAAACGTTAAATCAATTTTTTCATATAGGGTACACAATAATGTTTATAAAGTTCTTTTGCTCAAAAAATACATGAAGAGGTTGATTTTAGGCATAGTATTTTCCATAGTTATTCTTTCACTTATTGGTTTTGTTAGTGCTGCTTATCCTTCTGGAGTTATTGCTCATTGGGACTTTGAAGGTGATCTTGCAGATAACAGTGGAAATGGAAATGATGCTGTGATAGTAAACGATGTTACTTTTGTTCCAGGAGTAATGGGGCAGGCAGGAAGCTTTGTTGCTTTAAATTCTCCTAATGATCATGGTCAACTAGATGATGTGAGTGATTTTACAAATTTAAGAACAACCGGATTCACAGTTGGAGCATGGGTAAAATTTGATGCTGATAGTTCGCCTGATCCAAATGGAGATGCGATAGTTCATCTTGGAACAACTGATGCGGAAGATGGTGGTGTCGGTAATTATAGAAATTTCTTTGATCTCGAAAGAAGCTCTGGAAACATAGTATCATTTGCCAATAGCCATCCTGGCGGAGAAACTAATTTAGTGTCTACCTCTTCAGTTGCAAATAATCAGTGGAAATATATTGTGGCTAGTTGGAATCCAAGCACACAAACTAAGAAAATATACCTTGACTGTTTACCAAATGCTGTTGCTGGCGGTGCAAATTTTGCCTCTCAAGTTGAAGGTCCTTTACTCATAGGAGCAGATAGAGATGCAGCAAGCCCGACAATTAATGATCATATGGATGGAGATATTGATGAACTTGTGATATTTAATAGAGCTTTAAGTGATTCTGAAGTCTCACAATTGTGTAATATTCCTCCTGGACCTGTGACCGTAGATGATCAATGTATAGATAGTCAAACAATCTTGAGATTGTCTGCAGCTGATAATGCTCATGGAGAAATTTATAACGGAACTGGAAATTATCCTATTGAAATATGTTATGATGAAATATTTGGGGTTGCATATACTGGAGTAAATCCACATACTTGTGTTGCTGGAAATACTGTATTAAAACTTGCTGGAACAACTAATTCTCATGCTGAAGGACCAACTGGAACAAATTACAATACAAATGTTTGTTATGGTAATTTAATTTGCAGAAACACAACTGGTGCATGCGACAGTGCAAACGGGGAGAGATTTGTTGTTTCTTTATCTAATGGAGGTAATGCTCACTTAGCCAGTGATACTTCTTATTCAAATAGAATTTGTTGTATATCTCCAAGTACAACTGCAATCTCTTCTCAATCTTGTGATTTGACAAGTGCAACTTGGACTCCTTCTGGAAGCGTCTCAAATAATACCCTTGTTACGTTGTCTGTAAATGGAAACAATTGTAATGGACAACAAATTAAATTTGATATTCATGAAGACGACCCTTTAACTGATGATTTAGTTCTTACAAAAAATGATGTTTATCCTTCTACTACGTGGACTGCAATATGGACTTATATTGGAGATGATGATTTTGGAAATGATCCTAGGGATTATTATTTTAATGCTTCATTGGTTTCAAATGCGAGCGAAAGTGTAAAAAGCGGTAACCTTGCTGTTTCTAAGCAGGGAGGTACTGTAATTCCTGGAGTTCAAATTGTTATACCTGAACATAGACAAATTTATTTCACTGGAGTATTGGTAGAATTTAGAGCAAATTTAACTGTTGGAACAGTTTCAAGTTACTTATGGACCGTAGAAGACGAAGATGGAAATGTCGAATTCACAAGAACTGAAGCAACGTTTAACCATACATTTAGTAGCGGAGGACAGAGAACAATTACATTGAGAGTTACAAACAGCGCCGGAAGCGATGAAGATCAGGTTGCTATATTGGTTACTGCAAGTCCTGGAATTCTTGCTTTCATCAACGCACCTATGCATAAGCAATTTGTTGTTAACAATTTATGGCAAGTTAGTGCGAGTGCTACAGATAGTTATGTGATAAATAGAATAAATGGTGTGGGAGGATGTGTCATTGCCATAGAATGCCTTGCGGGAAATTGTCCCGATGAAACAAAGAGTCCCCCAACTGGATGTTCTGCAAACATTCAACTAATAGGCGAACTAAACAAAGGTTACGGTAATCTTCATTTTGATTGGTTGTTTGATGATGGAGATAGTACTGCAAACCTTAACATTCCTAATGTTATTAAACAATACGCAATTCCTTCTGGAGTTAATAATGATAAATTAATCAAACTAAATGTCAGCTTTGATAACGAAACAAATAATATTCATTTAACACAGCCAACAAAAAGAATATTTACCTTAGTTGGAGAGGATAAATGTGTATCTGGAAATGGAAATGCAAAATTGGTTTATGTTGATCCAAATGGTAACTTTGAAAAAGAAGAAAATGTATTAACTGTAAATGGGGCGTGTAGGGGTTTTGACGGAACAATTGGGACTGGTGATGACTGTTGTCCTGTTGTAAGTGGACAACAGCAAGTTTGCAGGGATACTGGAAGTAGTACAACGGATGGTTTAGAAGTTAGATGTGTATTTCCAACGGTTAATGAAGTAATTGATGCATGTGGAGATTATAATGCTCAAACGACATGCGAAGTTGACGAATTCAAAGTTGGAAAAGAAGGAACGACTGGAACTAAAGATCCTGCTTGGAAAGTTGGAGATGATTGCGACCAGGCAAACATTGTATGCAATTGTGCTTGGAAGACCGGAACAACAAATGAATGCATTCTGAATAAAGTAAAATTGAATACAACTATAACTCCTAATAACCCCTCAAACCCTGGCGGAGGAATATGTGTAGAAGCATCATGCGGGGTGAAGACAATTTCAAGTACAGAGTGCGATGCGGAGGGATATAAGACGTTTACTGTAAGAGCTGAGACAAGTAATATACTCCCTGCAGGAAGAAGCTGGTGTCCTGGAGCTGGAGCTTCAGCATGTTCTTGTGATAATTCTGGAAATGCGGAGTGTATTATAGAACAACGATGTGGAAGATCGACTATAGAACTTCCATTTTTTGGGGTGGTTCAATTTGTGCTAGGTTTAGTTGCTATCTTCTTACTTTATGTGATAATGTTTAGAAGAGATTTACTTAAAAAATTAAAAATTTAACAGTTATGTTTTTAAATTTAAAAATACTATAGAGATAATGAAAAAGGGAGGATTTTTAGCGCTTTGTTTTTTGATGTTTGTTTTGATGTTTGTACAAATCATAAGTGCTGACTTCAATTATAAGAACAACTCAATCAGGACAGAGTATTTGGCTGGAGAAAAAATATCGGGAAAGTTTAATATAAGTTTTTCTAGTCAAAACGCGGTTTCAATGCTTACGAGTAACTTTGAAGGAAATGTAACTCTTAAGGAATTTTTGAACAGAAATAATCTTACAAAAGGAGGGCATTATAATTGTTCTACTACAAATTGTCTTGAAGGTTACGCTGCAGGAAATTCTATTTCAAGTTTTAGCTTGAATGGAGATAAAATGATTGGAATAAAGTTAACCGGTGATGTTTCTGAGATAATATCTGCGAAATTTGGAGTGCAAAGTAACAACGAACCTTCTTGTTCTGCACAATTAAAGATAGATATTCTAGCAAATAATGAAAATTTGATAGTTAATGATCAATACAATAATGTTGTTTGCTCTCCGAAAGATTATGGGTGCTTTAACTCAAGTGCAAATTTAGGAGAGGTCTTCATAACAAGCAATGCATTATGCGAAAATATTAGTTTGCAAGCTGGACCTGCTTATAGTCTTGGGGCCAAGGTTAAAAAAAGCACAAATGGAAAAAGTGGGGAATTAAGAATGGAGCTGCACGATGTAGAAGACGGATTTCTGGATGACTGTACTCTTCCAACACCGTCACAAAGCGGATTTAACGATTTGGAGTGTACTATCAATTATAGTTCTCCTATTCAAAAAAATTATTATGCTTGTATTGTTGGTGATGCAAGTGAGAGTGAGGTTGCAGATGGAAGTGGTCCAGATTATAAGATCCGGACTGAACAGAATGGAAAAATATGCGGGTCCGATGAGTTTGGAGTTAAGTCAAACAGAGATTATGAAATTTCTGCTGCAAATATGCAATCTATGATCTTTAACAGAATAATTGATGATGCTTATTTTGACTCTAAATTTAATGTTTATTTAAGGGATTATATCTACACTTACTTGGAAGATAGTTATGAAATAGGAAGCAACGGTATAAAATGTAATGCCGGGTGTATTATTCCTATAAAAATTTCTGGAGGAAATCAGAATATAGGACTTAATAATATTCAAATAAGATATAAAGATGGAATAAATTTGATTGAAGAAAATTTGATATATGAACTTACTACTCAGATTCCGACTATAAACACTAAAAATATTTTGCTTGAATTAAGTCTTGCCGATTTTAGAATACCTGTTGGAAGTATCAAGGAAGACTTCAGATTGTACATTGATGGAAACCTTATATTCCGAAAAGACATAAAAATAGAAAAGAGTTTTGATTTTGATATTACTCCGAAAAGTGTGCTTGTTGGAAGAAAAACTGACTTTCAAATATTATACTCTAAAAATATATCGAAATCTACTTGGACTTTTGGAAATGGAAGTAGTGTGGAATCAAATGGGAAATTTGTTTCATATACGTTTAACAATGATGGAATATTTGATGTAGAAGTTACCATAAAAGGAACTGACAATTCTACTTCTAGAAAGGTTTTTGAGGTTATTGTTGGTGATGCGAAAAAGTCTGCAAATTTGAGTATAAGCGAATCAAGAGTGAAGTTAGTTAATATAACTAAAGAAATTAATTCTTATCCTCCTTACATAAAAAAAGAAATTGAAAAACAAGTAAATCCTGTAGAAATTAATGCAAGTCTTAATGTCTTAGAAAAAAAATTTAATGAAGCGAGAAACGATAGCGAGTATGTGTCTATAATTAATTCTATATCTGGACTTGGAATTCCGAATAAAATAAGCAAAAGTGTGACAGGAACACTTCCTATTGGTATTGGTTTTGAAAATATCGATGTTAGTTATATAGAAGAAATTACTGGAAGAGAAGCAAATAACACTGAAGAACTTGAAGCACTGATTATAGGATGGAACGACAAAAATTATGAAACGAATGTTGATTTCGAAGTTATTTCTGCTTCTACAGATAACGGAAGAAAAGCCTTGCTTTCTAAATTTACATTCAGAATAACTAAAGTTGGCGATTCTACTAGTGAGGATTATTTCTTAATAAATTACCCTTATGATAAAATAAAACTTGCAGAAGATTATAAGGCAAGAGGCGTAGGAAATGGTGCGGGAAGTGCTGTTCCTTTGGAAGGCAGTAAAAATATTGAATTTATAATCCCTGAAGAGTTGACCGTTTCTGATCTAGGAGCCTACATCTCTCCTGAAATTACAAAGTTTTCAATAGATGACCGAGAAATATGTGCTGAAGGAGAGTGTCCTGGACAAGAATTTCCTTTAATATGGTTTATAATACTTTTAATAATACTATTGATAGTTACATTGGTTGTTTACATAGTACTTCAGGAATGGTATAAGAAAAACTATGAAAGACATTTGTTCAGAAATCCAGATGAGCTTTACAATCTAATAAACTTTATATATAATGGGCGAAGTGGTGATTTAGATAATGGGGAAATAAAAGCCAAGCTAACAAATAATGGATGGAAAGGAGAAAAAATAAGTTATGCTTTCAGAAAGATTGATGGAAAGAGAACTGGAATGTGGGAAATTCCTTTGTTTAAAGGAAAAGAGAACAGAAAAGTTATGGAAGAACTTGAAAAAAGAAATACTGGAGGAATTGACAGAAGATTTATTAAACAGTCAGAATTTTAGAAGAATATGTTAAAGGTGATAAAAAGTTTCTCAAGAAAAATATTGCAGGCTCTTTTTGGTAGAAAGGACAATATCAGACTTGGTTTTTATGGACCTCCAAATGCGGGGAAAACCTCTCTCGCAAATAGAATATGCAAAGACTGGACTGGAGAAGAAATAGGTGCTGTAAGCAAGATTCCTCATGAGACGAGACACGTTCAATTTAAAGAAAAAGTTGAAATTAAATATAAAGGTAAAAAACTGACTTTCAAATTGGTTGATACTCCGGGAATAGCTACTAAAATAGACTATGAGGATTTCTTAAGATATGGTTTAAGAAAAAATGTTGCTAAAAAAAGAGCTAAAGAAGCAACTCAGGGAATTATAGATTCTATAAAATGGTTGGATGATATGGACGCAGTCATAGTGGTCTTAGATTCGGCTGAAAACCCTTACTCACAAGTAAATATAACTATTATGGGCAACATGGCTGCGAGAAAAATACCTGTATTAATAGTCGGAAACAAAATTGATTTAAGAAAGGCAGATGTTAAAAAGATAGAGTCTACTTTTCCAGAATATGAAGTTATAGGAATCTCGGCTAGGGATGGAACTAATATGGATGAATTTTATGAGGCGCTATTCAGACTAACTAAAAAAATTTAAAAATAAAAATAACTTAAGAGGAATAAATGAAAAAAGCGGTAAACAGGAAATTGAGGGGGCTGAGTCTTCAAGTCTTAACTTACTCAGAAATAAAAGAACTTAGTATAGTTGAAAGAGTAAAGAAGATCTTAAGTCTTGTTTTGGGAAATAAAATAGTCCTTTTGCATGGAAGACTTCGGCCCGAGGAAGAAGCAAGATTAATTGAAGATACTATGGCTATGGTAGATCATATAAAGGATTTCAAAGGAATTGAACTTGCAGTTATAGAACCAGATCTAAGAAAAGAGGGAATGTTAACAAAGGTAAAATATGGTATTGCTAGGAGACTTGTTGGAGATTCTAGTGCTTTAACTGTAATTGGCCCTGCATCTATCATAAAAGAAATAAAGAGAGATCCAAAGAAGATTGAGTTGTTACTGGGTTAATTTGGCTCAATCTAAATATTTATTAATGTTTGATTTTATATTGCTCTATGCCATATAAATGTGTCCACTGCTCAAAAGTACATGCTGATGGAAGTAAAGAAATTCTTACTGGTTGTTCCGCATGCCAAAGTAAGTTCTTTTTCTACATTAAAGAAGAGAAACTGAAGGAAATTCTTGAACACAAAGATTCGATTCCAGTTTTGACTTCTAGCGAAAAAAAGCAAATTGAAGAAGACGTGAGAGATATAGCCGGAATAGAAGATGAGGAAACGCCTGTTTTTTTGGATTTTGAAAGCATTAAAATAATAAAACCAGGGAAATACTTACTTGATCTTGGAAAATTGTTTGAGACTGACAAACCTAAGATATACGAAATTGAGGAAGGCAAATATATAATAGACTTGTTTACTCCTAAAATTAAGGCAATAAAGAAAGTTTAAAAGGTTATTTCTCCTTTTTTTTGTATGAATATAACTAAAATTCTCAAATCTATTGACCTTGCTCCTAGTAAGGAAAAACTAAAATATTTGAAAGCAAATACAAAAGAAATAATAAGAATAATAAATGAAAAAATAAGACAAAATAAAATTAAGGCTGATGTTTTCGTCGGTGGTAGTTTTGCAAAGAATACTTTAGTAAATCGGGAAAATTATGATATAGATATTTTTGTCAGATTTGACTGGAAATATAAAGATCTTTCTTCGTTACTTGAAAGAATTGTAAGGAAATTTCCCAAGGAATTTAAAATTGAGAGAATACATGGAAGCAGAGATTATTTTAGATTTAATAAAAATAATATAAATTTTGAATTAATTCCTGTAATAAAGATAAAGACTCCAAAAGAAGCTAAAAATGTTACAGATTTAAGTTATTTCCATGTAAATTATGTAAAAAGAAAGCTTAAAAGTGATTTGGCTAAAGAGGTATTAATTATGAAACAGTTTTGTGAGGCGCAAGGAGTTTATGGTGCTGAAAGTTATATTCGGGGTTTTTCTGGATATGCTTCAGAATGCTTGATAATTTATTATAAGGGTTTTCAAAAAATGGCAAATGAAATTATAAAAGTAAAAGACAGAATCATAATAGACCCTGAAAAAAAATTTAAGAAAAAAGAAGATGCTTTGATTGAACTTAATGAAAGCAAACTGAATAATCCAATCATTCTTATAGATCCTACTTGGAAAGAGAGAAATGTGCTTGCGGCACTATCTCGTGAAGCCTTCGACAAATTTCAAGAATCTTTGAAAAATTTTATTAAAAGACCAAGTGCGGAATTTTTCAAAATAAAAGAGATAAATGGTGATGAAATAAAAAATATTTCTAATAAAAACCGTGCTGAATTCTTGCACCTTATAATTGAAACGGATAGACAAGAAGGAGATATTGCTGGAACAAAAATGAAAAAATTTTCAAGTTTTCTATCAAACCAAATTGAAAAATATTTTGAAATTATTGGTAAAGAGTTCAGTTATAAAGAAGGTAAGAAAGCCGACTTCTTCTTAGCAGTTAAATCTAGGAAAGAAATAGATAAAATTGGCCCTCCCAGTGATATGAAAGATCATGCTGAACAATTCAAAAAGAAAAATAAGGTTTTTTTCATTAAAAATGGCGTGTTTCATGTAAAGATAAAGATAAACTTTACTGCAAAAACTTTCTTAAAAACTTGGAGGAATAATTACAAAAGTAAAATGAAAGATATGGGCATTATTAATTTTGAAATAAAATGATTACTTTAAAATATTCCCGTTTGAGTTCTTAAGATTACTTTCAAGTAAGTTTGAAAGTGATTCTGTAAAAAATGAAGATTGTAACCATACTCCCATTTCTTCATCTGAATTTTCGTGTGTTACCATAAAAAGAATTTCTTTCTTATCAGTCATAAAAAATCTTGCTTTTGAATCTATAGGCCTGGCTTTAAGATTAAATCTTGTGTTAAATTTCTTTATCTTTTCAGTATCTCCCGATAAAGCCAATCTTACTCTTATATCCTTCTTTGTAACTTTATCTAATGCTGGAACTAAAACTCTGCTTTTATCTTCAAAATCTGTTACTGAAGTGCATATAAAAACTTCTTTCTCTGCATTTTCTACTAATTCTCTTATTCTTGATATGATATTGGCTCTTCCTCTCAATGAACCAGTTATATCTACAGATTTTATAGGCGAAATACCTGAATTGTGAAGTTGTTCTAGTTCTACATACTCTTGGGTCTCCTTTAAATTAGATAATGATTTAACTTTTTCTTGAGCTTCGTTGAGTGTTTTAGATTTCATCTTTTCTATAATCTCAGTAGGTTTTACAGAGATATATTTTACTGGCTTTCCTATCTTGATTATAGCGAAACCCGCTTTTTCTAATGATTCAAGGACATCGTAAGTTCTCGATCTAGGAACGCCTGAAATCTCGGCTATTTCTCCTGCAGAAGCGATACCTTTAGAAAGTAAGGCCAACCAAACTTTGGTTTCGTAAATATTCAAATTAAAATATTCCTTTATTCTTCTTACTAAATCTGGCTTTATTATCATGCAGGGACAACAAAAAAAGGGTATTTAAATCTTTCTATTGTTGTAACTGGCTAATGACAATTTAGTCTACTTTTACAAAGATTTAAAAATGACCTTTTTAATTTAAGATTATGGCATTTGGATTTAAACCTGCAGTTGAAAGACTTGAAGACAGAGATATATTTAATCTTGATTTTGTAAAGAGAGAGGACGACCCTTACTGCCTCAATCTTAACGATGCAGTTGAATTGGTAATGGGAAATATGCATTTTTCAGGTATTTATATAGGTATGACAAAAGAAGGAATGTTAGTACTTTCTCCGTGGTTACGCTATGAACATAGTAATTTGGTCGATAGAGATAAACCTCGAGATCAATGTGTATTTGAAATTAAAAGACCTCTTTTACTTGATTCACGTAATTTTGTTGTGGTTCCTACGAGAAGAAAATATTTAGAAAGTTTATTGGCTAAAATGTCTGATCCAGAACTAGATTACTCAATTTAAACCAAAAACGTAATAACTAAACCGATAAAACAGCCTGCAGTTATGAAAGGCATTGCAGGATAAAATTTGCCTTTTTGTGAGTAAAGAAATAATAAACCCAAAGCAAGAGTTGCGAAAACGGATACTATTAGGGCCTGTATTAATCCCATCGAATTTAAAACAACCCCTGCTAAAATTATTGGAAAAACAACGTCTCCGCCCCCAAGTAAAGCAATACTCATCTTTATTTTTCTTCCTTTAATTTTTGATTTTGAATTTCTATACTTCCCGACAAGGGCTCTTTCTTTTTGGCCCATATATGGAATGAAGAATCCTGAAAATATTTTCAATTTTTGTATCTGGTACTTTGCCATTTTTTGCATGAATCCTGCATGCCAAACTGCGTACATATCGTATATAGAAATTAAAATTAATAATAATATTATAGTCCACAAATTAAGAAGGGGGACAAATATCGCAGCTATACCCGGGTAAATTGCTAGTTCGGTTAAATTATGAACTACAAAATTTCTTTTGAATATTTTGATAAATGCTAAAGGAATTGCTATGATTAGTGCAACATATGGAGAAAATTCCAACTTAAAAGCTAAAACGTTTAAAGTGACTGCTAGTGCAAGTATTACTACCAAGAAAAACCAAAGTCTGAGAAAAAATTCAGACTTATATTTCATTAAAACGAACATTAACATTACCGCTATGGCAAAAGCAATTAAAATTGATATAAAATTTGCCTTGGGTTTTTGATCTTGCGGGGGTTCCAGACCAAATGGAATATCGTAAGTTGTTTTATTTATTAGTTCACCTGATTCTGTTGTAAATTGAACTATTTTAGGAGAATAAAATCCGACAACTGCTATACCGATTAACTGTGTTATAAAGAACATTCCTAAAAGAAGGGCAATTATTTTTGCTGAATGTTTCATCTTATTTTAGCCTGACGGTTTCCAAATTTCTTGGAACGGTCGTTTCTATCCTATTCTGCCTATAAATTGATGAAGCCAGATCTAAACATTTTGAAACTTCTCCATGATTTATTATTATTCTTTTTGGCTTTGGGCTCATTCTACTTACATATTGCATAAGTCCGTTTCTTCCTGAATGTGCTGATAATCCATACATTGTTTCGACTTGCATTTTTACATGAATTCTATCTCCATCTATTGTAACATCTTTGAACCCTTCCTTTACTTGTCTTCCGGGGGAACCAATCGCTTGATAACATCCAAAGACTATTAAATTCTTTTCGCTGTCTGCAAAACTTTTGAAATATTCTACAGATGCCCCGCCTGTCAACATACCGGATGTTGCAATGACTATGCAGGGCCCTCCTTCCACAACTTTTTTTCTTTCTGCAGGACTACCTACTCTGTTAAATATATCTGATAAAAATGGATTATTATCTTGAAATATTTGGTTTCTAATACTTGAACTTAGAAAATCAGGGTAAGCTGTATGAATCGCATTAATATCCCACATCATTCCATCAATATACACTGGAATTCTTGGTATTTCTCCCGATCTAATTGCTTCTTCCACTCTGAGAATTGTTTCTTGAGAGTGACCTAAACCTAATTCTGGAAGTAATATCTTTCCTCCGCGGGCAATAACTGTTTTTGCGAGTTCAATGAATTTTGTTTCAGTTTCTTTTCTTGGAGGCAATATATCTTCCTTGGCACCATAGGTAGATTCCATCTGAAGTGTTTCAATTCTTGGAAATCTATTATGCGCTGGATCTAATAATCTTGTTTTTTCGTACTTTGTATCTCCTGAATATACAAAATTATGCAACCCGTTTCCTATATTTATATGAACTTGCGCGGAACCTAAAATATGCCCTGCGTTATAAAGAGTTATTCTTATATCTGAAGTAACATCTGTAACTTCACCATAGTCTAGACATATAGAGTGTCTTACCATTTCTTTTATGTCTTCTGCCCTATAGAGAGGAAACTCTGCTTTCTTGTATGCAATTCCTATTATGTCTAGCTGAAGCAGGGCAGCTATATCCCTTGTTGGAGCAGTCATATAGATTGGTCCTCTATATCCCATTTTGTACAAATAGGGAATTAAACCACAGTGATCTATGTGCGCGTGAGAAAGTATTATTGCATCTATGGAGTTGAGATCTCCTATTTCTGCAACATCTAAATAGGGGAATTTATCTGTACCTTCTTGAATTGCTGGATTTATTCCGCAATCTAACAAAACTTTTGAATTTGGCGTGTGCAATAGAAGGCAACTTCTTCCAACTTGTCTGCCTCCTCCAAGATATGTAAGTCTAACCCACATATCCATTTTTTCAGGATTCCATTCTCGGTATATCTTCTTTCCAATATCGTTAAGAAATTTTCTTCTATAATTATTGTTTGCATAAAGAACTGAGCGAATCTTTTCTGTTATTTTACTAGGAATGCTTGGAGATCTTTGAACTACTGGAGACCACATTGTTGATCTTTTTACATCATTTAAAATTGAGCCTTGCTTGCCTATGACAAGTCCGGGTTTCTTAGCTTCTATTACTACTATAGATCTTTGAACATCAAAAATTATATTCTCAATTCCTGCTTCTAATGGGACTAGGGCTCTTATGGTTTTGTCAGTTTCGTCTTCTGAAGCAAGTATTGATTTGTCCGCCCTTAGTTCTATTCTTTTCTTTATTTTATCTACTGCTTCTTTTATTTTTCCCTCTCCATTCTTGAAAAATTCTTTATCGTTAGTGTAAAGAACTATGTTTGCTCCTTCAAAAATCGCTTCACTTATTACTTTGGGAAGATCTTCTTTAATACTTTTTAAAATGTCTGCCATTTTCTAAATTTAAAATAATTAATTACTTATATTGGGGTAATATTTCCTCAGAAACTTCATGTTTAATGCCTTCTTTGGTGATTGAGAAAACGTCTATTCCGTTCCCAGATGCAGTGTCTCTTTGCGTTGAAGATTTAATACATTCCTGTGCTAAATTTACCCCTTCTTTAACTGTTATTCCACTCTTATATTGCCTTTCTAATAATCCGAGCATGAATACCATGCCACTTCCGCTTGCATCGTAATCGTTTATTAATCTAATATCTCCTGCTGGTGAAACTGAATATACTTCGGCTGATCCGTCTTCGTTAAATCCACCGCATATTGTTGCAACAATATTGGGGATCATGCTTGGGGTCCTTATATTTCGGTATATCGAAATAGATATTAGGTGAGCGGCCTCTTTAACTGTTGGACGCGACCTTGTTTTAAGTTCTTTTAACTTGAGTTCTGCCGCAATGACTTTTGAAAGTAAGACTGCGTCAGATGCTGTTCCTGCAACAGCCATAAGCATATAGTCGTTTATCTTGATTACCTTCTTAAAATCTTTCTGAGCAACCATCTGTCCGTTGCCTATAGAGACCCTTCTATCTGAAGCTATAACTACTCCGTCTTTGCATGTTATTCCAACTATGCTTGTACCCGTTTTTGGTATGCTCTTAGAAATTTCTTCCATGTCTATGTTCATTTTAGAATTCAACTGAATCACCAGTTAAGAATTTAACATTTCAATGATATTTAAACATTTCGGCTATTTGGCGGCTAATTATTCGTTTGGCTGATTTGGTTCGATGAATTCTGGTAGACTTATGGGGCTTTCTATTTGAGATACATCTTGATTTTTTCTTATCTTTAAGATATTGTTCACAAAACTTTCTATTTTTTGTTCATGGCTGACGATAATTATTTGGGAAGCGTTAAGCTCCTGAAGAACTTCTCTCATCTTATCAAGTTGAATGTCTGAGAATCCGTCTGTTGGCTCATCTAGGATAATAATATCTTTTGTTTTGATTTGACTTAATAACGAGTTTAATGTCTGATTTAGGGCGAGCCTGTATGCGAGGGCTACTGCTGTTCTTTCTCCGCCGGATAAAAATGAATAATCCATCTCTGTTTCATTTTGAATTATGATTGGTGTGAAGGACTCATCAATATTTACCTGGAAAGACTCTGATGAAACTAACATTTGAAACCATTTGTTAAAGAGATTTAAGAATTCTCTTCTTAAATTTATCAAAACGTTTCTCTCTGTAAATTCTATTAAATTAAGAAATTGCGTCGACAACCAATCGTTTAACTCTAAAAAATCTGAAAGTTCTTTTCTCAATTGCTCCTTCGATTTTATTATCTCCTCTAAAATACCTATTTCTTTACTAGTCATTTCAATTTCTTTTTTGTATTCTGCAGTAGATATTTCTATATACTTTTCTTCCTGAAAAGCAACTTTGAGTAAATCGTTTTTTATTCTAAATTGTGTATCGAATTTAGTAAATTTTAACATCTCTTCCTTCAGAAAAACTATGTGCTTTTCTAAAAAGGTTATATCTTTTTCCAGCTCTTCTTTCTTTTTTATAAGCTGCAAAAACTTCGCTTTTGACATTTCTACATATTCTATTTTAGACTTTATTATTTCGAGTTTTGATTTTTCCTTTTCTAGCTCATACATTTCATTTATTTCTTTTTCTTTGATGTTTGAAAGAGACACTCTATTTCTATCGAGTGCTTCTAGAGCTGTCTTAATTCTTGAGCTTGAAAGTTCGGTTTCATTGAGGATGTTATGTTTATGAAACTCTGGAACATCTTGAAGACAGGTTGGGCAAATATCTATTTTAAAAAGGCGCTCTCTCTTTGTTGCTTTTTCTTCCAAGTCTTTCTTTAAAGAATTTATTTGGCCAGCTATATCAATTTGAATCTGGCCAAGTTTTTCTATGTTCACCTTTTTATCAGCTATTCTTTTTCTTATAAACTCATAATTTGTCTCATTGAAGGTTTCTTTCTGTTGTTCTAAAAGAATTTTTTCTATCTCTTCAATTTCTCTAAAAATATTAAAAATGTTTTCTTTTTTTGATTCTACTACTACTTTTGTTTTTTCTATTTCTTTATCGAGGGTAAATTTCTCTTTTATTTTTGTAGACAATTCTTCTACTTCAAATTCTATATTTCTTCTTGATTTTTTCTTATCTTCCAATAAAGAAAGATTAATAGATATTTTGTGTTCCATTGGGGGAATTGAATCCTTGAGTAGTGTTAGCTTCGTGTTATCTCTCTCTAAATCTTTTATATCATTTTGAAGAATCTTGATTTTTTCTTTTAAAAAATTAATAAATATTGTGAGATTTTCTCTTATTCTCTTATACTTATCTATACCAAAAACGTGTCTTAGGATATTTAATCTTGTTTCTGGGTCTTCTAAAATAATTTGTTTCATCTGCTCTTGAGGAGTATAGACCGTATATCTGTAAAGTAGATTATTTTTCTTTATGAATTCCTGAGGATATCCTAATAACTGCAAAATTTTTGTTTTTATCTCTGTAACTGAAGATTCTGTTTTTTCGCCATCTATAATTATAGAGGCGTATTCGTTTCCTATTGATTTATTTGATCTTTTTAAACGCCTTTCTATTAGAATTATCTTTCCATCTATTTCACATTCTAAAGAAACTTCTCCCGTTTTTGCATTATTTCTCAATAAGCTTGCCCCTTTTTGACCTGGCTGTAATCCAAATAAAGCATATTCAATTGCTAAAAGAACAGAAGTTTTTCCTGATCCTACATCTCCTGATAAAAGAAGGGCTCCTTCCGTAAAATTTATTTCCTGATCTTCATAAGATCTTATATTTTTAAGTTTTAGTTTTTTAAATTTCATTTTTTAACGCCTTTTGGAACTCTGAAATTATTCTCTCTTCAAAAACTGCTGATTTTTCGTCTTCTGATTTTTCTGCTTGCAAAATTCTCATAAATTGATATATATAATCGTTAAATTTGGACGGATTTCCTTCTTCAAAACGCTTTATTATTTGACTCTCCAGGTTTTCTGTGTCAAGCAAATCAAGTTTTATCTCTGGTTGAGGCATGTGTAGTTTTGAAGTGCTTTTTACAAAGACGTATGCTCCTGATTCTTTTACGTGGCGTTCTATTTTTGCAAAATCTATATCAGAAATTTTTCCTACTTCTAAAACGCCGTATAATTTGATTATTACAATCTTATCTTTTAAATTGCTTTTTTTTATTTCCTCTAAAATTAATTCTGTTGCCTTCAAGGAATCTTTGATTTCTAGGTTGAGAAATAGAACTTCTTTCAACCTTATTTCTTGCCTTTTTATTTTTCCGTTATCAAAAATATAAAAAGATCCTGCGCCAAGTTCTTCTAATTCTAAAAGGGAATTGGGAAATGTTGGTCCAGAATAAACTTTCCCGTCCTTGTTATAATTTATATGTAAATGTGCTAGTGCCAAATAGTTTACTTTGGGCAATTTTTTATCATCTACTGCTTTAATACTCATGTTTGGTACTGCATCTCTAATTGCAGTGTGAAGCATTAATATTTTAAAAAGTCCCGGAGAATCGTGAAATTTTATTTTTTCTATTTCGTCAACTTCTAAGGCTGATTTTTTTCCAGGATAACCGTAAATGGCTACATTTTTATAAATTGTTGGAAATAAGTAAACTTGGCCATTTTTTTCCTCATAATTAAAGACATTTGTGCAAAAACCTGCTCTGGCTAAAACGTCTAAAAAAGTCTTTCCTGAAACAGAATAATCATGACTTCCTGCTATTAAAAAGACAGGTATTTTAGCCTCTTTCACCTTTCTAAATTCATCAAATGCCTGCTTTAACGTGTCTATAGAAGGATAAGCCGAATCAAATAAATCACCAGCGATAAGAATGAAGTCTACTTTTTCTTTTATACATGTTTCTAAAGCTAATTGAAAACTTTTAAAGTTTAGTTCTTTTAGCTCTGGTTGTCTCCAACTTCCGAGGTGACAATCGCCTAAATGCGCAAATTTCATAAATTTGCAAACAGGGAGAATTATTTATATATTGTTATGTCAAGAAACTTGACAGAAAACTTCACGCTTTAGTGTGGAGTAGTTCCTTGAACATTCAAAGCACAAGTGCCTTTTCAAACCACTGCTTTTAAGCCGTGGTGTACATTGTGCTTTTGATACAGAGACTCTAATTTTATGAGGCTAAACAGGTGACTTTCTTGATTGTTACATATTGCTCACAAATAGCTAACTCTCCCTCTGAAAATATTCCTGGTTGTACTTCTAAGATATATTCTCCTTCTTTGTTATTGGTAATCCATGTTACATCATAATAAAGAGGAGATCTAAATTCTTGTCCTGGAAGCAAATATCCTTTAGGCAAGTATACGCTATAACTTGAATTTTTTGTTTCGTCATTTACGAGCTGCCTGACTTTCCTAGTCTCATTTCCTAATCTTATATACATTGCGTCTATATTGAACAAACCTTTGTTAAGAACTGTTAAAGAAAAGTAACTTTTTCCAGATGAAATAATACATTCTGCTTCCTGAATAATCAGACTTACCTCTTTAGAACATTCCGGTTTTTCTTTAGGAACATAAACCTTTAAAAAATTATAAACCAATACGCTAATTGAAACTGCTATTACGACTAATAGCACATATCCCACCATTATGCTAACGCCTTTCTTATTAATTTGTCGCAATTGTCCTTTCATCTTGATACTCTTTTTTTACAATTATGTAAAAATTTTGACCTTCAACTACTTTGAAATCTTGTTTTATATTTTCAGCTAATTCTATTTCAACATTTGCGCTATTTGAATTTTTCTGCCCTTTGAACTTGCCTAAAACCTCATTTTTTAACTCTAAATCTGGGCCTCCGGTTGTAATGCCTATATTTCCTATTTTTGTCCTGTTGTAATATAATACTGTCACCTCGCTTTGATTTCCGTAAACTATGAAAAGGTCGCTATTGGGGTTTAATTTAGAATATGTATCTGTTAAGTTTTCTATTTTGGCCTGAATTTCGTCCTGATTTGCCGTAAGTATTCCGTTATCTATAACTTGAGAGGCTTCAAAATTTATTTCTTCTGATAGATCATAAACATGGGCATCTTCCTCTGGAAATTGAGTTGAAACGTAAATTGTCCCTAAGCCTACAATTACTATGACTATGACCAGTGCAGCTACTAAGAAAAATTGCCCCTTTTTACTCATTTTTATAAATGTTAAATAGACTTTTTATATGTTGCTAAGAAAACTAAAGTGGTGCGGGCGGGGAATTTGCTTGGTTTTGATTAATCGGTGATTCTTGTTTTCCTCAGCTTTGCACTCCTACAAGCACTACGTTTCCTATTTAGGGCTGCTCCGATCAAGGCCTGACCCATTTCATGAGAGCATAGTCGAGCAGGACAAAGCGTCAACAGTACGCAAGAGGCCGACAAACCTCCGCCTTACGCTTTCCTTTGAGCTCACCATGAAGCCCGTTTGTGAATAGCTCGGGGCTAACGAGCTGGCTCTCCCACACCGAAAAATCAAATTCTAGAAGATTTATAAGTCTATCTAATTCTTAATCAGCCTGTTATCTGATCCTTAATTTTCTTAATATCTTGCTTTACTTTCTTCTCTGATCTTGGGGGGTCGCTTAGTCTAAATAAGAGCGCAATTAAAATGGCTATCTGAATTAATACTATTAAGAACCCGCTCACAATAACCACCCCTTCTAAACTCATAAATATTCCTACTAAAGAAGGTATTTAAGAATTATTATATTCCCTTACATTTTTTCTATCACAGATATTCCCAGGAGAGTTAAGGCGTTTTTTAGAACTTGAGCAAAAGAAGCTACGAGTGCAAGCCTAAATCCTTCATTTTCTGAACCTATTACTTGAGAAGAATGATAAAATTCATTGAATAATTGCGCAGTTTTAAAAGAATAATTTGCAATTATGTTGGGAGAAAAGTTTTTTTGCGCATGAATTATGATCTCTGAAAAATTATTTAATTCTAAAATTAGGTTTTTTTCAATTTCTTCTAAATTCTCTATTGTAAGTTTAGTATTTTTGTACTTTGCTTTTGACAGAATACTCTTTGCTCTTGCATAAGAATATAACAAATACGGACCAGTGTCTCCTTCGAAGGAGATAAATTTTTCAATATTGAAGACTAGATCGTTAGATCTGTAATTTTTAAGGTCTCCATAAAAAATTGCTGCAATAGCAATAAATCTTGCTCTTTCTTCCAATTCTTTTTCCTTTATTTTATCTCTTTTTAAAATTTCTTTTTTTGCCAACTGAATAGTTTCATCTAAAATATCCTCCATGAAAACTGTTTTCCCTTTTCTTGTTGCAAATTTCTTTCCATCTTCGGCTAAATAAAGACCGTGATTAATATGTATGCAGTTTTTTGCCCAAGAAAAACCTAAAAGCTCGAGTACCTTAAAAACTTGCTTAAAGTGAAGCGTTTGTTCTGATCCAACTTCATAAATCATTTCATCGAATTTATATTTGTCATGGCGGTCTATTGCCGCAGTTATATCTCTCGTCGCGTATAGTGTGGCTCCGTCTTTCTTTTTAATTAAGCAAACACCGAGACCGTATTTTTCTAAATCTATTATTTCTGCGCCCTCACTTTCTTTTATTAGGCCTTTCTTATACATTAATTCTATTACGGAGTTCATTTTTTTGTTGTAGAACGATTCTCCCGAAATTGCATCAAATTTTATATTCAGTAAAGAATATATTTTATCAAATTCTTCTAAACTGAGATCTTTAAATTTTTTCCAGAGAAATAGTGCTTCTGTATTCCCCTCTTCCATTTTTTTAAACCATTGTCTGGCTTCCTCTTCTAAATTTGGGTCTTGATTGACCTTAACGTAAACATCTAAAAGGTGTTTTATGGAATCTTTCTTAAGAGATTTTTCGTTTCCAAATTTTTTATAACCTACTATTAATTTACCGAATTGCGTCCCCCAATCTCCTAAATAATTTATTTTAACAGTTTTATAGCCTAAAAATTTGAATATCTCGGAAAGAGAATTACCTATTATTGTTGATCTTAAATGTCCTATGCCAAATGGTTTGGCTATATTTGGGGCGGACAAGTCAATTACTATTTTTTTCCCCTTTCCAATTTGTGAAGAGCCAAATTTTTCTTTTTCCTTTAGAATTTTTTTTAAAGTCTTCTCTGCCAGTTTTTTTCGATTTATAAAAAAATTGAGGTAGGGTCCATTTGCTTCTACTTTTTCAAATAGTCTCGAAGTTATTTTTTCTGATAATTCTTTAGCTATTTCTATCGGATTCTTTTTATAAACTTTTGAAAAAGAGAAACATGGAAAGGCAAAATCTCCAAATTCTTTTGATGGTGGAGTTTCTATCAAAGACAATATATCGGCCTCTTTGAGATCCAAAACTTTTGATAACTCTTTTGCAACAATTTCTTTCATATCTAAAAAAATATAATATAATTAATAAAACTATTCATTTAGAATAAATGTTCTTTTTTATATATAAATCTGTAATATCTTTCTTGTAATCTTCTTTATTTTTTCCTATTATAAAAAAGGTGAATGAAAAGAAAAGGGTTGGAACAAAGATTATTGCAAATCTCCAAACTCCTGAAAGAGAATTATAAAGCGTACTTGATGGAAGAAAGTATATTGCCGGAGAGCTCCATATCAATATTCCTATTAGTGAATAAAATAGGGCCACTCGCAAAGTATTATCTTTTATGGAAGATATTCCCATTGAAAATATTGAAAAAACAATTCCTGGCAGGATAAGTCTAATCAAAAAGTCTGGATTTATGAGCAAATTATTATATAACAAGACAAACGCAGAAATAATTAGGGGGGAAATTATCCAAATTAAGAAAATAAGTATTGCATACTTAAGCGATTTCATAATAAAATTAATAATATTTAGTATTTAAATTGTATTCTTAACGGCTTCTATTAAGAAAAGCCTCTACCGGGAATTGAACCCGGGACCCCGAGTTTACGAAACTCGTACTCTAACCAGCTGAGCTATAGAGGCATACTTCTAATTCTAATAAAAATAAGGTTTATAAAGATCTTTTTGTTTGGTTTATTAGTAAAAAATGGGTGATAAAATAAAACTTTGGATCTGGTGTGCTACAATCTTAATCCTTTCTTTAAGCTTGGTGACCGCCTTTCAATTTAACGGTACGGTTTATAGCACTAATGGTGCTTTGATTGCAAATGCTACAATCAATATAACTATTCGATCTATAACTGATTTTTCTGTTGTTGGGTATAACTTCACCTCAACTAATGAGTCTGGATGGTTCAATTTAACGTTGAGTGATCAAACTGTTTGGATGTTTGAGCCTAAAATTATTTTAAAAAATACTACCTTTAACTTCACTCAGTTAATTGGGCAAAATCTTCCGGCTTTTCCTGGATTCATGTTATCACAGTTATCTAACACCTTATTTTATTTAAAAAATGCTGGAACAATAAATATTACGGCAATTAATTCGACTGCGGATAGGAAAGCTTTTAACTATCAAATTAAAGATATGAAAACAGGATTTATAGTAGCAAGTAGTATGGGCTCTGGTGGAACTGTTGAAGAAGCAGTTGTTTCTGTTTCTAAAGATAGAAATTATTCTATAATGATCTTCCCAAATCAGAGTATGCCGGTTAGTTTTAAGTGGAATAATTTCAGTTCCGTTAATTCATATAATATTATCAACAACGTGGCTGGAAATATATCTAGGTATAATGTAACAACAAAAACACTTCATAAACAATTTAATTTGACTATGAATCTTCCAAGAGTTTTTGGTTTCGTAAATTGGACTAACGTTTCTTCTGTTAGTGGTTGGGATAACTTTACTGTTGTTCCGTTCATGCTAGAACCTGGAAATATAGTACACGCAACATATGGAAGTCTGCCTTATAATTTGAGTTTCATGGAGAGTTCCACAGATTTTCATAATTTAAATACTGGGTACTATAATATAACCTTGCCCGCTCCGGCAGAGTCGGCTTCATTTCTATTGTTTGCAACAGTGAGGAATGGAACTGGATATTATGGGGGTTTTGCCAATCTGAGTCTGACATATGGAAACAGCGGAAAACAAATAAATATTACTTTATATGGACTACACGGTTCACCTTCTAATTTAATGGTACACAAGGCACATGAAAATTGGGGATTAAAACAAATACAAACAAAAAAACAAAGTTTCAGGGCGGTTAACAGCACAAACAATACTATACAACAAAGCTCGCTTCATGTGGAAGCGACCGTAGACTACTCTAATTACGGAAGCACAGAATTTACTTGGACGGAAGAGACCTCTCAGGACGTAGATGCTAATTTCAGCTTACCTCTGTTAAATATAACTGGAATAAAAGAGTTGAATGTATTTGTGAATGGTGGCAACTATGCACCAAAAAAAGTTTCCTATTCTTCTTCAAATATAATCTCAAATAATGTCCAAAACCACAACTATACCAATATTTCTATAAGTTCATTTAATCCTCAGGCAATTGATTCATCTCTGAGTTCAAGTCAAATTAGTATGGCTTTGTACATTTCGAATTCTACATGTGATGTTCCAAGTCCACCTTCAGGTTGTTTAATTGGAGGATCTTCTTCCACTATGGAAGAGTTCAATCCTATGTCGGCGATTCTTGGAGGAGGAGATCTAAGTTTCAGGATGGGAACTGGAAATATATTAGTCCATTATGTTAATGTTGATATGATTGCTTCTGGTCCTCCAGATGCCTTATTTGATAGTTCTGCTGATGATAGGAGTACCTCTTCTACATTTGATAATGCAGTAAGATTTGGATCTACTGGTCCTACAATTTACGATTATGCGTTAGTATCTATTCCATATTCTGAGACTGCCGGATCTGGACTTGATGATAGTTCTGGAGTAAATATATCTATACCTTTATTCTATGATGATAATTGGAATGTAATATGGAACTCGAGTGCAAATGGGACAAATTCTGCTGAATTGGCTGGAAATAATTCGCACTACAGTGCAAGACAAAGCGAATGGGCATTTCTATTAAACCAAACTACTTGTGTTACGAATATAACGCGATTTAATTCAACAAATCCTTGTTTCCTTAATACTACTGCGAATATCGCTTGGATAAGAATTCCTCATTTCTCTGGAACTGGGCCTGCTTTAACTGGAACTGTTATTCCTGCCTCGGAAAGTTCGTCAACTTCAAGTAGTGGGAGCGGAGGAGGAGGAGGAGGAACATCCTCATTCTGGAAAAATACTTTTGCATATGATGCACAGGAATTCAACGAAAGAGAACCGTTAACAAAGGAATATGCAAAAGGAGATAGGACGAAAATAAAAATTGATTCTGAAAATCATTATGTTGGTGTTGTAGATTTAAGCAATAAGAGTGCAACTGTTAACGTTTCAAGCACACCTCAACAAGCAATCATTAATATAGGTCAATCTATAAAGTTTGACGTAACTAATGATAGGATTTATGATATCCTGATTTTACTTAATGGAATATTAAATAATAAAGCAAATCTAACTATCAGCCCGATTCAGGAGAAAATGCCAGAAATCGAGACAAATGCCTCTACAAATGAGACTGTTGAAAACAATATTAATAATATTAGAAATGATACTGATAAAAATGGAATAATTTTTGCAATATTAATTGTTTTAATAATTTTAGTAGCAATTGTTGTTATTTACATTAAAAAATTGAAAAATAAATAATTTATGGGTTATGATTTTTTATAGTCGTTTGAAGAAGGGTTAATGAATATTTCATGCAAACACCAAAAGGATGCTCTTTGTTTTGTATATTAAAATTGTTTCTGCATTGACTTGCTGAAGAATCCATAGCCGATTTAGGAATATTGTGTTTTGAATGCTAGAGAAATATTTTATGGTTTTCTGTCAATTTTCTTGACATAAAATACAAATACTTAAAAACCGAAAAAACATATTTTTCTATGTTCGAATGAGCTTGCTTATTCCCATATTAAACATGATACAGAAAGGATCTAAAATAAAAGTAGATTATGAAGGAAGATTTGAAGATGGAGAAGTTTTCGACTCTTCTAGCCATGGAGATCATTCTCACTCACTCGAATTTGAAGCAGGATCTGGACAGGTAATAAAGGGTTTTGATGAGGCAGTTATTGGTATGAATGTAGGTGAAGAAAAAGAGTTTACAATTGAAGCAAATGAGGCTTATGGGGAACATAAAAAGGAACTAAAAAGAGATATACCTAGAAATGCCTTGCCTCAAGATCAAGAACCTAAAGTAGGCATGGTATTGATGTTAAGCGCTCCAGATGGAATGCAATTTCCTGCTAAAATAATAAATGTTGATAAAGATAAAGTCACAATAGACTTGAACCATCCGCTTGCTGGAAAAAAATTAATATTCAAAATAAAAATCTTGGAAATAAATTAATTTATTTGCTTCCGTTTTTAATAAATTCTCTTAAGTATTTCAATACTTCTTCTTTCTTTCTTGGAACAAAAGAAATTGCCCCCGCATTCTTGTGTCCCCCGCCCTGTACAAATGCGCTAGGCACTTTTTTATTAAGAAACTCTATCAATTTATGGACTGAAAAATTGGCTCCATCTGTCGCTCTCATTGTAATTGCGTCTGACAAAACTCCTGCAGTTACTAAATTTGTAACCTTTTTTTCTTCTTTCAAATAATCGTGTAATAAACCAGTACACTTTCCCGGTTTAGGATAGAATCCTCTGGAAAATGTTTCTTCAATGGGAAGTAATTGTAAACTAGTAGCTCCTATTTTTTCTAGCACTGCTGCAGATTTAGCAATTTCTAATCCTTTGAACTCGAGATTTCTTATGTATGGAGCCATTAACCCAACAAGAGCTTTTTGTTTATCTTTTGGTTCGCCGAAAAGAACTTCAATGTACTCTCTCGCTTCCATAAATCTTAATTTTGAAGAAACAAAATCAATTACAGTTGAAATATCTCCCAGTAGATATCTTGAATATTCGTGTTTTTCTGCGATCTTGACATATTGTTCCACTGCATCTAAATTTGCCAAAGTAATTCTGTCTGCCATTCCCGCCATTGCTGCAATTTGTTCTACATTTTTGACATCTGGGTTAATAAATCTTGCAAGTTCGGTACATAACATTCCTGCAGAAAACTTTGCTCCATCTTCGCCAACAAGAAAGGGATTTATATGAACTAAAACTTCTTTGGAAACCACGTCTTTTTCGAAGAAGTGGTGATCAACAACTATAAAATCTACGCCATGAACTTTTCCCTGTTGAATGCCTAACAAGTCTTCTTGAGATGAACCGTTATCTGAAATTATTACAAGTGGCATTTTGTTGGAAAACTTTGCTTCATTGGATAGTGATTTGGCTGTATCTTTTATAGAATCTTCTATTTCATAGAAGGGTGCTGCGCAAGGGGCTCTTGTGAAAAATTCCCAGGCAGATTTTCCTCCGCCGTGTTGCTCTTCAACTAAGGGAACAATCGCTCTTTCTAAAGCAAACCCTGAGCTATAACCGTCTGTATCATTATGGTGTCTAATTATTATTGGTCTGTTTTGAATTATGGCCAACCTTATTTCTGTTGCTGCCTTTATAAAATCATTTCTCAATTTATCAAGAATTGTACTTTTTATCAAAAATTCTGGCGGAGTGATTGCTGCCCTTTCCCTTTCGGTGTTTTTTAATTGATCTAAAAAGTCTTTTTTTTCTTGATCTGCCAATTTGGTGAAATTGATTATGTTTCCTTCTAACTCATCTCTATATTCTTCTATTCTTACTTCTGCTTTAACTACGTCTTTCTCTTTTATATTGGGAAATGACCTTATTCCTGCGCCTTCAAACGCTTTGAGTGCGAGCATTCCTGTTCCATCTGTAACATGAAAAACAGTTGGCCCTCCAGTTTGGACTATTCTATCAACTATGCCCTTTAGAACGAACTTTTGTCCTGTGCTTGTATGCATTATGTCTTTTATTCTTGCTTCAACTGACCTGGCGTTATCTCGGTCATTTTTCTTAAAAGAGCTCTTATGATTTTTATCGAATCTTTTGTTTTTCATGTTATGAAACTGAAATTGGGCTTAAAAAACGTTTGGGTTTAGTCAACTAAGCCTTTCAAGTAAATATTCTCTTTGCCTCTTTTTAATTAATTTTTCTTTATGTTTCTCAGTTAAATAGTCTTCTATTCTTGAATTATATTTCTTAATAGCTTCTTTCCCGGAGTAAAAAACTTCCATCGCCAGATAAACTCCGACTTTTAATACATTCAAAAACGCAGAATCTTTTAGTTCATGCTCATAATCCACATCATACTTCATAATTAAACTACTGACCTTGCTTATTTAAATTCTTTTCAAAATCAAAAGTATAATGTGATACTTGTGTTTTGAATGCTAGAAAAATCTTTTATGGATTTCTCTCAAGAAAACTGACCTAAAAAATCTTCATTATTTTGAGTATACTTTTACAAGACCAACTATGTTTATAATTAGAACAATGACTGGGCTTAGCCAAGAAATAATACCTGCAGATAAGTCTCCTAATTGAGTTACACCTATTTTAGGCAAAATTAGAAGTACTCCTAAAATTTTAACTAACCCGGCATACTAAATACTTTCCCTGGTTTTATTCTCCTTTTAATAATTGAATCAAGGCAAATTTATATTTAAACGTTTTGATGAATGTTTTAAATTACTTATTTTCTGTTTTTGTTAAACAAAAACCCCCCCTGCCGCCCTAAAAATAAACAATTTTTTATGACCTATTAAGGCCTATCTAGGAACTAACCTGAAGGGTTTGGATTCTCAGGTTCCGGATTTTGTGGTTCCGGTTGCTGAGGCTTTTCTTCAGTCATTTTCCTAAATACCTCCTTTTTATTCATGATAATTCTAAAAAAGCAGCGTTTTTAAGAATTTCGGTTTTGGATTTTTGAAGATTTTTACAAAGTGTAAGAATTTCAAAGGGTTTTTGATTAGATTTGTTATATATCAAAACCAATATCAAAGAATTGTAGTACTCCAAACAGAATCAAATACAATGCCACGGCCATATTAAGTGCTCTTGGCCAAATTAATATTACAATCCCAAAGATGATTGCGAGAATTGCTGAGAGGGTTAATGTTATGACTGCCATTATTTATTAAAGCCACTCGAATATTTAAAAGTTTGGATTTTCTTTAATCTAAATAGTTTTGCATTTGATTTCATAATCGCAATGTTCTTCAGACGTCTTTTTCCGTCCTCTTAAAACTTAATATAGTTAGCTGGGTTCCTTCTTTTATGTTTTCTTTTTTGTAAATTCATTTAGTAAGACTAGATTCTATCTTCCACTTTTCTGTCTTATTACTTTTTCTTTTATTTTCCTAAATCAAGATTTTTCAATCTTTTTCTTAAGTCTTCCAACTTTTTTGTTAGATCTGTATGTAAAAATAATATTTCAACTAATCCCACTGACTCCGCGTCTGCGTTTTTCTCAATATCTCTAACTAGTCCTTCATCTAAAGCTATTCTGCTGTCTGGGAAACTCTCTGAGTGGTGGTCATAAAGAACTTTAATTTTTGTGGCTTGTCTTATCATGCTCAAAGAGTATTCAAAATCTGTCCTTGTTGGATTTTCTATTAGATCTCTTTTTCTACCGAGAGAAAGACCAATATCGATGAGGTCTGTGTAAATTCTCAATTCGTTCATTATTTTTCTTCTTAATTGGGCTTCGTAATCTGATTCCATGAAAATTCAATTATTAGAATGTTTAATAATCTTTCTTATAAAATTATATACAATTAAATTTTGTTCTTTTCGAACAACGCTCTAGCTTAAAAGAACTCTTGTTCTTCGCTAAATCTTCTTGGAGAAAGCAGACCGAAAAATTAAAGATCAAACTTACCCGATTTGATATATTCATACACTTTTTCCAACTCTTTTTGTAAATCTATCTTTGGAGCTCTCTTTTTAGATTCAGTGAGAGTTTTCTCCTGTAAATCCTCTTCAATCTTTTCTTTTTTAGTTTCATTAGAAAGTTTTTCTTTTTTTAGTTTTAGAATTTTTGGTAGTACAATCTTAAACACTTCATCAGACTCATAAGTTTCGGGTACTTTGAAACCTTTTTCTTTTAACTGATTATAAACTTCTAACCTATACTTGCGATTGTGGACCATTTTATGATGATTTGGACATAATCCTACAAGATTATCCCTGGATGTGTTTTTATGATCTCTGTCTATATGATGAAGGTCTACTATATGATGAAGGTCTACTATCTTATCAAATCCACATATAATACAAGACTTGGTTATTTCTCCGTATGTACTCATATCTAAATTGTGAAGTTTTCTTACATTCTGTCGATTAACTTGTTCGATGTGAAAAACAGAATTATAACAACCTGCGCACAAACCTTTAGCATGCATCGGTAACTCTCTGTTGCACCGCCTACATTTTAACAACTTTGGTTTCCAAAGTATCTTTTTATAACAAACATGGCAAAATCCTTCTGATTTTCCACTTTCAGCGATATCTTTTTCTTTTTTACAATGGATACAACTTCCTTTCATTATTAATTTAGGTCTCTAAAGTATATAAATGTTTCGGTCTCTAAAAACTTAAATACTCTTTTCTCCTAGAATAAACATGAAAATATTACAAGAGAAATCTAGATCTTACAAAGGAACAAATTATTATAAATTTAAAGTTAATATTCCGGAAGTTGTTTTGAAACAAGCGAAATTAAAGGCTGGGGATGAACTTGAAGTTGAAGTTAAAGATGGAAAGATAATTTTGTCTAAAATTTAAGCGTATGGTCTTCCCGAATTAAAATCTTGTGGAGGTGCATCTCTGGTAACTACTGGTTGTCCTTGTTGCTGTTCAAGAAGGCGAACAAATTCTTCTCCCATGTGAACTTCCAAACCTTGCGAGGTTTTTCTGAATAAAACAACAGGGGGTATTTCTGCTTGTAGCTTGTTTCCGCCCACCGTGTCTGATGTATAAACAAATGAGGCGCTTTTTACTTCAGTAACTATTGTTGGAATAATTTTGTAAGGACTTATAGCAAGATAGACGTCTCCTACCTTTACGTCTTCTACCTTCCTTAAAATATTATAGTTGTTGGCTTTTTTTGCATTTTAATCAAAGGAGCCAATATCTTCTCTACTCATATAAATAATGAATTGTTTGTATTTTTAAATCTTCCTAGTTTAAACGAACTCTTGCCCTTCGCTAAATCTTCTTGGAGAAAGCAGACCGAAAAATTAAAGATCAAACTTGCCTAATTTAAATAAAAATTTTTAACTTGTTTATTGTTCGTCTTTGTGATAAAAAGCAACAAAATAGATTAAATCTTTATTCTTATCGTAGAGATAAGACAGTCTAAAGGAACCTGAATAAACTTCTCTGGTACCTTTTCGATCATATTTCATGGGTTTTCCGACTTCGGGGTCATCTTTAATTTTTCTTAATAATTTTTCGATTCTTTCTCTAACAGATGCATCTTTTTTCTTGGCGACCTCTCTTTTAAATGAATCTGAATAGTCTACAGTTACCATTTTTTTATTTCTTTAATAAACTCTTCAAATTCCACATTAGTAGATCTTCCCTCTTCGATGTCTTTCCATCCTTGCTCTGTTCTTTTTGCAAATTCAATATCTTCTCTTAAACTCTTGTCTATTTCGGTTTCTTTTTTTAAAATAAGATTTTTACCGTCGTCTATAAAGATTATATTTTCTCCTTCTTTGTACCTTCCTCTAAGTCTTGCAGGTATAACTACTTGCCCCTTTGAACTTATTTTTGAAACATCTATTTGAACCATAGTGAGTAAGAAACTCCTTACTTTATATATTTTTCTATCTTGCTAAATCTTATTGGAGAAAGCAGAAACTTTCAGCATGAAGAAAAATAGTGTTTTTTAGGACATAAAAGATTAAATAGTTTCAAAGAATAGATTTAAAATGCACAAAAATTATTTAGATGGGGGTTTGGCCATCGTTGGAAGTGCGGCGCTTCTTGTTGGACTTAACATCAGTATATACGAATTTAGTAAAATAAATAAATTATTATCAGTATACCAAATAAATAGATTATATTCTCAAGTAGGAGCAAGGGCGGATTTTAATAGGAATGGAACAACAACTGCTCAAGAATGGGGTTTGGTTTATGATTCACTGGGAGTTGAATTTGATCCCAGGAAACCAGAGAGTTTATCTCCATCAAATTTAGAAAAATTTCTTGCAATGCCTATTGAAGCCGAAAAGAGTTCGCATTAATCATTTAGGTCTCTGAAAACGGCTCATAAGTGTTATTAAACGCCGTTTTAGAATGGGTTATTTTGTGGTGTTAAGCGAACTAATTAACCAAATGGGAAAAAGAGGAGTAGAATGATAAAATAAAGTATATACAGACCATTCAAAGCAATTGAAATTGTAGCCAAATTTCTTCCCTTAAGCTCCGGTGTTTTTCTAATTTTTATGAAAGCATAAACTGATAAACTCAGACCTATGAGACTTATAATCGGTAACAAAAAGTATTGAGGTAAAAACGAATCTGTAAATGAGAGAAAAGGTTGAAGTATCGGTGTGAAAGATAAAATCAAAATAACTGCCAAAGTAAAAGAAACTGCTGCTGCTTTACTTCTCATTATGACTTCTAGTTATTCCTTTATTTAAATATTTGTGTCGGCGCGGACGGCGCCTTCGGCGCCTTATTTTATTGTGGCTTGTTTTTAGGATTTGGGGTGGAAATTGATTGAAAATTGAGGTAAAAATAATGTAAAAAAGATGTGCTTTTTATGGGGTTTGATATGGGTTGAAATGGGCGTTAACGCGAACTTTTAGATGTGCTGAAGATTATTGGAGAAAGTTAAAGGTTTTAGCTAAGATGATTTCTTTTTGTTGGTTTTTGTGGCTTGAGGAAAAAGATAACCGAAGTGGCCGCAGTTATTACATATCCATTTTTGCGGTGCCCCGATAACAAGGGTTACAGATATTTCTTTTTGGACATTTGTTGACTTACATTTAGGACAGAAATATGCTGATTCGGTATTCCTTTTCATTTTTTATCTGGTGATTGGGCCCATTTTGATAATATAATTATGGCAAAAACTGAAACCGCGGTTACAATTATTGCTGTATAAACGTCTGTAAGATAAGGATGATATAGTAAGATGCCTGATTTAGGTATGTTATCAACTATTTTTCTGATAACTGCTTGCCAAGAAAGAGCAATTACTAGACCAAATGCTGCAGTTATCGCTGTAAGTGTTTGACGTTTGTATTCAGAACCAAAATATGCTGTTTTTTCAAATAACTTTCTATGAAGCCGTTTTTCTACTATTATTTCTTGCTGTTCTACTTGCTTTTTCACTTCTTCTTTTACTTCTTTCTGCTGTTCTTTTGTTAAATTGTTGCTTTCTGCCATGTTAATTATGATCTGGTCGTTCTTTTAAAAGTTGTGAAGTCAGGTAAATCAAAATTAGGCTGATGAATGTTATAAAGGCCGATGTTAAAATCGAGGCTGATGTCGAGCTTTTTACGTGAATTATTATATTTACGAGAGCTTGAGAGAGGTCAAAAATTGTTTGCCTCCATGTGAATGCTATTGTAAACCCGAGGGTAATTATTATCAGGAGTCTTGCCTGTCTTTTAAACTCGCTTTTAAAGTTTTGCCCACCGATAAAAAATCTGTGTATTGTTTTCTTCATTTTTTTCAAAGATATATTCTATTAAGAAATGTGGATTTTTATACTTTTAGGCCAAATTGGAGCCGAAAACTGGAGAGAAATGAAGAAAATGATGAAGGGGGGAAGTTAAACGCGCAACAAAGTCAAACTTTAAACACGTCTTTTTTATCCCTCCCTGATGGTTTTATTAGGGCATGGAGATTTATATACCTTTTCTTTTTATCGAGGCTAGCCGGAGTGTTTGGGGTGTTCAAACGGCTGTTTAAGATCTATTTTGCGGTGTTTGTCTGATTTATTTGGTGTTTGTTTGGGTGTTTGGGTGGGTTTATTTGTTGACGAGAGGGTGTTTGGAGAGATGCAGGTGTTTCGAGGATAAACTAGGAAAGATTTATATAGTATAGTTTAGAATATAATATTATGTTTAGGTGGCTTTTTGGAAAGGATGTTGATAAGTTGGAAAATGAGACAAAGAAATCATTTTCTGTAGTGAAAGAGGATATCAATCACATTGGAAAGTGGCTTAAACACCTTGATTCTAAAGATAAACAGCTGTTTGATATCGTTTCTGAGCTAAAAAAGGATTTGTCGTCGGTTAAAGACGAGATTGAAAGTTTGAGAGAGGGTATTGATTTGGTTGTTGAGGAAGAAAAAAACAAACACGTGTTTAAGAAATTGCCTGTTTTAGGCAAACAAACAGCTGTTGAAGCTGTTCAAGAAGCTGTTCAAACACCTGTCCAAACAGCTAATTTTTACGATATTCTTAGGGGTTTAAGTGGAAATGAGAGAATGGTTATTTTTGCTTTACTTAACAGCGAAATGAAGCTAAGTTATGAGGATTTAGCCATGCTTTTGGGAAAAGAGAAATCTACCATAAGGGGGCAGATAAACGCAATAAAACAGAAAAGCGAGGGGCTAATAGAGGAGATAATAGAGAAAAACGGGAAAAAAAGAGTGTTTATACCAGAGGAAATTAAGGAAAAACTGCAAAAATACGCTAAAGTGAGGGTTACGAAGAAGAATAACAGAAGTTAACCGAACTTTTGTTACTATAAAACGAAAAAGTGAGAGTTAACAAAAATAGGGTTTTGAATAAAAATGAGAGAATTGTGTAAAAGATCAAAGTGAGAAAAAAATATACAAGTAAATCTGGAAAAAGTGAGGGAAAATGATCATAAAAATTAAAAAATTAAAAGACGGGAGAAATAGAGATTATAAGAAACTTCTTGGTTGCAGTAAAAGTGAGAAATTTAAATTAATTTTTGAAAGTGAAGTTCGTAATAATTTCTTAATCCGAACTTTTAAAGAAGTGAAGCTCCCAATCGCAGCAGAGCTGCGGGGCTTCTAAAAGTCACTCAACTTTAACTGGTCGGTAGACCGACCTTGATTACGAATATATTTTCTGATTATATCTGCATTCACACCTTCTCCAACT